>Ga0209632_10004632_pt1 | contig 12130 bp, 11 predicted proteins | sample COG_10_FD_184754 | JGI IMG/M metagenome (GOLD analysis project Ga0209632, IMG submission 184754) | Pelagic Microbial community sample from North Sea - COGITO 998_met_10 (SPAdes) (version 2) | ecosystem: Environmental > Aquatic > Marine > Neritic zone/Coastal water | place: Helgoland, sampling...
TGGAGACAGAGATTATCATTAGCGAAGAATCTCATGATGTTGACTGGATACCATTGAATAAGGTTCTTACGTTTAATTCTGAAATGTCGATAAAAAGAATGGTGTATAAAACAAAACGTTTAAAATAAACAAAACAAACTAAAGTGATTATAGCCGGATGTTTAATTTATATTATTACTAAATTAGTTTTTAATTAAAATAGGAATAAAAGATATGTCTCTGCAAGATTTAGGTAACCTTGGTGAATTAATTGCGGCATTAGCAACTGTATTAACTTTGGGTTATTTGGCAATTCAATTAAAGCAAAATACAAACGCCTTAAGATCTCAAACTTTCCAACAAAGTAGTATGGATATGAGTCTAACTGCTAACGCTATATCGAGTAATAGTGAGCTTGCATCAATTTTAATCAAAGCAAAAGATAATCAAGATAATTTAAACCCTGTCGAAAAATTAAGGTTTCATTTTTGGATGCTAGTTGCAATTAGAAGATTTGAAGCTATCTATGTTCAAAAAGAATATGGATCTATTGATTCAATTAGAATAGAGGGATTTGAATTTTCAATTATTTCATTACTTGCTAACGGTGGAGCCTCAGAATGGTGGGATTCAACAAAAAAGGCTTTCAGTATTGATTTTGTTAATTATGCTGATTCAAAATTAAAAAGTGGTAAATATAATATCTCAGTACACCCGACAAATAAAACTCATTAACTATTTATACTTTATAATAAATATCAATGGATTTTAAATCGATTCTTGCCATATCTGTTATCTGTGCTTTGGGGGCTATATCTCCAGGTCCTAGTTTAGCTGTAGTAATAAGGAATACTATTAATGGAGGGCGAAAGCAAGGTGTTTTAACTGGAGTTGGTCACGGTTTAGGTTTAGGCATCTATGCTCTTCTTTCCGTAATGGGTATTTCTTCATATATAACATACAATCCAAATACTCAAATCCATCATCGTGTTGTGGGTGATGGTTTTTACAGGTGGAACAGAAAGGGTGTTTCTTTTTCATTTAGTTAGATAGGTTTCAAACTCATAACCATATTCTTTATGAGATTTCATGTTCTTAATTCTCCTCTCCCTCACCTTTCCTTTTCTTATTAGTGATTCAACATTATTACCTTTAAATGAACTTTTACTGAAAGGAGTTTTCAATCCTTTTTCATTAAGTAGTTGAGATATTTTATTATAACCTAACCCTTCTTTTTTAAGTTTAGTACATAGGTTATATAACTCTTCTTGATAAGAGTTATAGTGTCCATAAGGGGAGTGTAGGAATTGAGTCTTTGTGGTGATATTTAGATTGAGAAAATATTTCCCATTCAACAAAACGACACTATTCGACGGTTACAGACTTTGCTAAGTTTCTCGGTTGATCTATTTCGCATCCTCTTAAAATAGCTAGTTCATAAGCTAAAAGCTGTAAAATGATAGAACTCGTGATTGGAAATACATGCTGGTGGGTTTTAGGTACCTGTAAAACAAAATCAGAAAGGGTATTTAGCTCTTTATTATCCGTATCTGTTATTGTAATAATTATACCTTTCCGTGCTTTCACCTCTTGAATGTTTGCTAGTATTTTTAAAAAAGTATTGTCTTTAGGAGCTAAAAATATGACTGGCATATTTTCATCAATCAATGCAATTGGTCCATGTTTCATTTCTGCTGCTGGATACCCCTCAGCATGAATATAAGATATTTCTTTAAGTTTTAAAGCCCCTTCTAAAGCAACCGGGAAGTTGATACCTCTACCTAGATATAAAAAGTGATTTACATCTTTTGTTCTTTTTGCTACCATTTTTATAATTTTAGAGTTATTCAGAATTGATTCGACATGATCATCTGTTTTATATAATGCAAGAATTAAATCTCGCCCCTTATTCCTCTCAATTCCACGTTTTCGCCCGAGCATTAATGCTAGCATGGTGAAAACCGTTACCTGTGATGTGAACGCTTTCGTAGATGCAACACCAATTTCAGGTCCGGCATGTGTATAGATACCAGCATCTGTTTCTCTAGCTATAGTACTTCCAACTACGTTACATATTCCCAAAGCTAAAGCACCTAAATTTTTGGCTTTTCTTATTGCAGCTAATGTATCAGCTGTTTCCCCAGATTGACTAACGGCAATTAAGACAGTACTCGAATCAATAATAACATTTCTATATCGAAACTCCGAAGCATATTCTACATGGACAGGGATTTTAGCATAAGTTTCGATTAAATGTTTCCCTATGAGTCCTGCATGCCATGAAGTTCCACATGCTGTAATATAAATTCTTGAAGCAGATAATAAATTGGGTATGAAATCTTCTATACCTCCTAGGTTTGTAGTACCATCTGAAATGTTTAATCTTCCTCTCATAGTATTTGTTATTGAATGAGTTTGATCATGAATCTCTTTTAGCATAAAATGAGGGAACTCACCTTTTTCTATCTCTTCTATACTTAAATCTATTTCCGACAAAGTTTTTGTTAAAACCTCTTTTGATAAGATATTAGATATTTCGTGAGAGCTTTTAGTGAGTTTCACCATTTCACCATCTTCAAAATAGATTACATTTCTAGTATAGCCAACTATTGGAGAAGCATCACTTGCTAAAAAATATTCATTTTCACCAACTCCTAAAACTAAAGGACTTCCCATTCGGGCGGCAATTAAAGTATCCGGTTCATCCGTGCACATTACAACAATTCCATAAGCACCCACAACCTCTTGCAAAGCAGCTCTTACAGCATCTTCAAAAGAAAGTATTTTATCTTGATAGTAAATTGTAGAGATAAGATGCACTAAGACTTCAGTATCTGTTTCACTTTTAAACACCACTCCTTTGTTAATTAAAATCTCTTTGAGTGTATTGTAATTTTCAATAATTCCATTATGAACAAGAGCTATTGTTCCCGTTTCATTTAAATGTGGATGGGAATTAACGTTATTCGGCTCACCATGGGTTGCCCATCGAGTATGAGCAATTCCACAAGTTCCGTTTAATGATGAATGCTCGATAAGTTTTTCTAAATCTTTAACTTTACCAGCTTTTTTAAAGTGTTTTAATTTATCATTATGAATAATTGCAATACCTGAAGAATCATAACCTCTGTATTCCAATCTTTTTAATCCCTTAAGTAAAATAGGAGGAGCTAATCTTTTTCCAATGTATCCAGTAATTCCACACATAATAAAATAGACAGTTAATTAATTAAAAAAAATACTGTAGACCAATTCATTCTTTTGTTTATAATAATGATCTTTTAATGTTGTTTCATGGTTGAAACCTACTTTTTCATAAAATTTTTGGGCATTTTTATTCTCTTCATGAGTTAATAAATATAATTTTCGTATATTTTGATTTTGAAGTTCATAAAATTTTCGAGCATCGGATATTAACGCATCGACTAATTGTTTACCTAGGCCCATCCCTCTTGAATCTTTTAACAAGCAAATTCTATCTAGCTCGAATAAACCATGCTTTAGTAACCCATGAGTAAGCCATGTTACCAAACCGATTATTTTCCCATTATTTTCTGCGACTAAATATTGATAATCTTTTTCAATCTCAGATAAAAAAACATTTCTTGCCTCTTTTTCATTATTCATATTGTAAAAATCTAATAAAACTTTTGAAATTGACTCAGCATCATTCATTTCAGCACTGCGGATAACTAGATTATGATTTCGTTTCTTTTCCATGAATATTGATATGGTTAATATACTACTCCCATTCTATGGTACCCGGTGGTTTTGAAGTAATATCATAGACGACTCTATTGATTCCAGCTACATTATTTACAATCCGGTTTGATATTTTTGATAATGTTTCAGATGGCATTCTAAACCAATCAGCTGTCATTCCATCTGTGCTGGTAACGGCTCTAAGGCCTAATAAATTTTCATAGGTCCGCTTATCACCCATAACACCGACAGTTTTAATCGGAATTAAGACAGCAAATGCCTGCCAAATTTCATGATACAAGTTATCTTCAATTAGTGTATTCATGTATATTTGATCAGCCTCTTGCAAAACCTTTATTTTATCTATTGTGATTTCTCCAATGATACGAACACCAAGCCCAGGACCTGGAAATGGATGACGCTGAATAAGAGAGGCTGGTAGCCCTAGCTCTATACCTACTTTTCTAACTTCATCCTTAAATAATTCTTTTAATGGCTCAATAAGTTTAAAATCCATCTCTTCTGGTAAGCCTCCAACATTATGATGACTTTTAATAACCTGAGCTTTTTTACCTTTACTAAAGCCACTTTCAACAATATCAGGATAAAGCGTTCCTTGCGCTAAGAAGTCTATTTCACCAAGAGACTTGGCAATTCGTTCAAAAGAAAAAATAAATTCATTTCCAATAATTTTTCGTTTTTGTTCAGGATTTGTTATCCCAAGTAATTTTGATAAGAAAGATTCTGATTCATCAAAACTATTAATATTAACACCAAGACCATTTTGAAGTGCATTGACACAATCTTTAGCTTCATTCTTTCTTAATAAGCCATGATCTATAAGCACAGCTATTGCATTGGGACCAATTGCTTTGTGTAATAGTGCCGCTACGACAGTTGAGTCAACGCCACCACTTACACCAACCAATACCTTTTTATCTCCAACTTTTTCTTTAATTAAACTAATTTGCTCATTTATAAAATTTCCAGCTGTCCAATCAGGTGAACATTTTGCAATCTTAAATAAAAAGTTATTGAGGATTGCCTTACCTTCTTTTGTGTGAGATACTTCAGGATGGAATTGTGTAGCAACTCTTGTTTGATCTTCATTTGCAATAGCAGCTATAACTCCATTTGAAGATGTCGCTAAAACTTGCCAATCTTTTGGCAATTTCTCAATTTTATCTCCATGGCTCATCCAAACTTCTGATTCAGGTTGTATATTGTTTAATAAACCCTGATTGTTTTGAGTGGTAATTTTAGCAAATCCATATTCTCCATCACCTGAAGATTTTATAATACCATTCGCATGATGAGCTAATAGGTGTAAACCGTAGCAGATGCCCAATATAGGTACGTTTAGATTTAAAATTAATGCATCAAATTCTGGTGCATCATTTCCATAGACACTACTTGGTCCTCCGGATAAAATTATTGCTGCTGGTTTTTTAGATACAATTTTATCTAATCTTGTTTCAGGTGGAAGTATTTCAGAATAGACATTCTCCTCTCTTATTCTTCTAGCTATAAGTTGTGTGTATTGAGATCCAAAATCTAAAATAATAACGCCATTCTTATTTAATAGATTACCCATCAAACTGTCCTTTTAAATCTTCTAAAAATGATTTATCAGTAAGATTAAAATGAATTGGTGTTACACTTATATAATTTTCAGCTACAGCTCTTCCATCAAATTCTAGAGAAATATCTGTATCAACTATTTCACCCTTCATCCAATAATATGTTCCTTTTGATGGATTTATTCTCTGTTCAAATTCATCTTTAAAGTATTGGGTACCTTGCTGCGTTACTTTTATCCCTTTTAAATTATCCGGGCTACAGGATGGTACATTCACATTTAGAAGTGTTCCTTTTGGAAGATCATTTTTCAAAACATGTTTTGCGATATCTTTTGCCGCTTCTTTTGAATTCTCCCAACTATCCACTACATGTGAATCTAAACTTATAGCAATTGAGGGGATATTTAAGATAGCGCCTTCTGTTGCAGCCGAGACTGTGCCAGAATAAATTATATTATTACCAAGGTTAGATCCTCTATTAATTCCTGATACTAATAGGTCTGGCTTAAAATCTAAAATTTCTTTAACAGCCATTTTAGTACAATCGGCTGGAGTTCCAGACACCGCCCAACCTTTAAACCCTCCTTGAAGTCGTACGTTTTTAACTTTTAAAATATTATTTATAGTAATAGCATGCCCGGCAGCACTTTTTTCTGTGCTTGGCGCCACTACTGATACATCACCTAATTCAGATAACGCTTCCCATAGAGCATAAATTCCATCTGAATAGATACCATCATCATTCGTTATTAATATTTTTGGTTTAGTATTCATTTAAGCAATGAAATAATAGTTGTAATTTTTTCTTTCATATTTTTTCTATCAACAATATGATCAATAAATCCTTTTTGTAATAAAAACTCAGACCGTTGGAAACCTTTTGGAAGATCTTGTCCTATTGTTTGCTTAATAACTCGAGGACCAGCAAAACCAATCAAAGCTCCTGGCTCAGCTAATATTAGATCTCCAAGCATTCCAAAACTAGCAGTAACACCACCGGTTGTTGGGTCGGTTAAAATGGGAATAAAGAGACCTCCTTCCTTAGAAAACTTGGCTAACTGAGTACTTGTTTTAGCAAGCTGCATTAAAGAAATAGCCCCTTCCTGCATTCGAGCACCACCAGAAGAACATATCAAAATAAATGGTCTATTTTTTTTACCAGCTAAAACTATAGACCTAGAAACTATTTCTCCAACAACAGATCCCATACTACCGGCTATAAATTGAAAATCCATTATACCAAGAATAACTTCATGAGTGTTAATTAATCCTTCAAATACTTGAATAGCATCGGATTGGTTTGTCTTTTTTTTATTATCAACTATTTGATCTTTATAACTTTTTTTTGCTTTAAAGTTTAAGAAATCTATAGAGCTAATATTTGAAAAATACTTTTTTTTTGATTTCTCGTCTAGTAAAAGATTGACATAAAGTTCTGGTGTAACTCTAAAATGATGATTACAATGATGGCAAACTGACAGATTCTTTTCAAGTTCCGGTTTATATATAATTTCAGAGCAAGAGGGGCATTTTCCCCAAAGACCATCTGGAATTGTTTTTTTTTGTGGATCTTTAAATTTTCTTTCTTTTCTCTTAAACCATGCCATCTTTAATACCTGTTCATATTGCAGAAAACGTTAATTATGCTAATTTAATATCTCGAATAGCTTTCTTTAACATATTATTATACCAATCTTTTACTTTTATAAAGGTTGATAACATTTAAGCTACTTTGTTTAACTTCAAAAAATACTGAAGTTTTGTTTAGGATTTTATTAAAAAATAGTAGCCAAGTTTTTTACTGACACCCTAGACCTAAAATCAATAATATGAGTATTCTAACTATTTAGTTTGAAAGGTTTTAGTTTCAGAAATTTTAATTATTAATTTAAGTGGAAGCCTTTTTTATTTTAAAGTTAGCAATGTAGTCTGGAACTATTTGATATGGACTATCATTTACCCACTTATCATATTTTAAATTAGCTAGTAATCCTATATTTAATGATGACGGTTCTGATTTTTGAATAACTTTTTTAGATTGTATTATTTTTTCACAATTTGATTGAAAATAAATATCTTTTTCAAGTAAAATTTTTTCTATCTCAAATATTTTTGGCTTAGACCTAAGGTCAGGTATATTATTTTCCCAAAAAAAATCCTGATAGAAGACTCTATTAGCATGAGAGAGTAGTATTCCATTTTTGGGCAACATTTCTTTAAGTCCATAAGCTAAAGATAATAATGAGGGGACAGGTACGATTGGAAGGTTATGGGAATATGCTAAACCCTTTGCAAACCCAAGGCCTATTCTAAGGCCTGTGAATGATCCAGGCCCAATATTTACGGCAATTGCATCAATATCTTTTAAAGTAAAGTTACTTTCAGTGAGTGTTTTTTTAAAAATTCCAGGTAAAAGCTCGACATGCTTCCTAAAACTTGTATCTTCATTCATCGCTAAAAGATTAGAACCTGAAGTAATCGAAATACCACAAATATTTGAAGATGTTTCTATTGCTAAAATATTTTTAGGACTCATTATTAAGACCTTTTACTTCTAAAACTCGAATATTTAAATCTTTTTTAATTCTTGAAAATTTTATAGTTACAATGTTTTTTGGTAATATATCTTCAATTATATTGGCCCATTCAATTAATGTAAAACTATTTTCAGTGTATAAATACTCTTCACCTCCAATATTTAGAAAATCACTGGATCCTTTTAACCTGTATGCATCAATATGATAAAGTGTGAAAAATTCCCCATAATACTCTGAAACTAATTTAAAAGTTGGTGATCCTACTCTCTCATTAATACCTAAAGCCTTCGCAAAACCTTGTGAAAACACAGTTTTACCTGCTCCGAGATCACCAATTAGAGCAATAACAGTACCAGGTTTAACACGCTCCAATAAATTGCCAGCAATCGTATGTGTTTCTTCCATCGATTTACTTTCAATTATCATTTTTTTTACTCCGCATCACAGCAATTGGGACCATCATTTCTTCCATACTTATTCCTCCATGCTGAAAGGAATTTTTAAATTTGTTTTGATATTTATGTATATCATTAGGATATACAAAATAATTATCTTCTTTTGCAATCACATAACTAGGTTGCGGCCCAAAATTTGGCAGTTTGTAGAGTTCCGGTTCTTTAATTACGAGAGCACCTTTTTTATTTGTATTTAAATTTCTCCCAAATTTATACCTTACACCTGATGAAGCACCTTTATCAGCAGCAACCATTATATTATTTTGAACTCGTATACTACCGTGATCGCTTGTTAATATAATTGTCCAATTATTTGCACTAAGTTCTTTTAAAACTCCAAGTAGCCATGAATTTTCAAACCATGATTTAACAGCTAATCTATAACCTGTTTCATCAGGAACCATTTCTTTTAGAACTCCTGATTGAGAGCTATTGTGCGCTAATATATCTACAAAATTAACGACCAGACCGAGCATATCTTTTTGAAGGTAATCTTTTATTCTATTTTCAAACTTTTTGCCTTCTTGTACTGCCCAAATTTTATGGTAATGCATATCCTTTTTTTCTAATTTAAATCGAGTTAGTTGATCTTGTAAAAAAGTCTTCTCATGTTGATTTAAGCTTGAAACATCATTTTGCATATCTTCGCTTTGTTGCGGATATTTTTTAACCATATCATCTGGAAACATTCCCGAAAAAATTGCATTTCTTGAATATGGTGTTGCCGTAGGTAGCAAGGAGAACTTATAATCAATATCAATTGTAAAAAGTGTTTCTAATAATGGCTGTATACTTTTAAAGTGGTCATGGCGCATACAATCGACAACTAAGAGACATACTTTATTTTCAATATCCAACTCTGGTTTAACGTATTTTTCAAAAATATCTGTAGAAAGAGTAGGACCTTCCTTTTTTTGGAGCCATCCAGTATACATTTGCTCAATAAAAACACTAAATTCTTTATTACAAGTTTGAATTTGTTCTTCAAGAATCGAGTTTAACCCTATATCTTTATATAAATCAAACTTCAACTGCCATTCGATTAAATTATCATAAATATTCCACCAATCATCATGATCAAGATTTTCTCGTAGCTTATCATTTATATTTTGAAACTCTTTTAAATAATCACGTGTCGCTTTTTTTTCACTTAAACTGTTTTTTTCTAATGCCTGTTTACATGCCATAAAAATTTGATTTGGGTTTACAGGTTTGAAAAGAAGTTGCTCTACTTGGCTAGTAATTACTTCATCCATTAACCATTCATCTTCTGTTTTAGTTATCATAATCACTATTTGAGAATGACGGTTTTTTTTTATTCTTGAGAGGACTTCTAAGCCATCCATCCCTGGCATTGATTGATCTAATAGGATCAGATCAAAATGTTCTTTTTTAGTTAAAGCTATTGCATCTTCTCCATTATTTGCGATTTCAAGATTATAGCCTTTTTCCTTGAGGAATAATATATGAGGTTTAAGATGTTCTATTTCATCATCTACCCATAAAATGTTACCACGTATTTTCATCATATTACTTTTAATTTCCTGTGATCATATTAGACTAAAAAAGACTCTTATTTCGAGGTCATAGTCCAGACACCATCCCAATCTTTTCCTGGTGAGGTTTCACTAAACATTAAACATCTTTCTATATAAATATTGGATGGTGTTGTATTTCTGGATGTAAAATGATCTTCCATACCTTCGGCTTTTTTAAATTCTATAAGAGCATTAGCCCAATCTTGTTGATAATAAAAGTCTAGCCCTTTTTCAAAAACCTTTATAAGGCTAACATTTTCATTACTTATTGTATCTTTATGAGAAATAAGCTCATAAACTTTAACAGGAATTGTTTTACCTTTGACTTTTACAAAATCTAAAAATCTGAAGATAAAATCATCTTTAGCTGCTTCATAAATATTTTCCCCGACAAAGTTATAAACACCATACTGTTTAGCTGAAGACTCTAACCGTGCAGCAAGATTTACAGTATCACCCATCATGGTATAATTCATTCTCATTTCAGATCCCATATTTCCAGTTACCATCCTTCCAGAATTCAACCCAATACGATGTTGCATAGTATAAACTATGTCAGGCCAATCATTTTCTTTTTTCCATTTTTGCCTTAAGTCACCCAGAGCATCTTGCATTTCAAGTGCGGTTTTACAGGATCTCTTTTCATGATCCTCTACCGCCACTGGAGCACCATAAAAAGCAACAATAGCATCCCCTATATATTTATCTAGTGTCCCTTGATTCTCAAGTATTACACGAGACATTACAGTTAAATATTCATTCATTATTGCAACCATTTTTTCTGGTTCAAGAACCTCTGAAAAGGTGGAAAAATTTTGAATATCTGAAAAGAAAGCTGTATGATGACCTTCAACTCCTCCGAGTTTGGGTGCTTGCTTTTCTTCATACATTTTATCTAACACTTCGGGAGAGATATAAGTTCCAAAAGTTTCTCTAAGAAATTTTTTATCTTGCTTTTCATTCAAAAATTGAAAAAGAATATTACTACCATAAGTTAGTAGAAGTCCTGCTAAAGGAGCAACAATAGGCATGAGATAGGTCTCACCAGGAGATGGTAGAACTACTTGTAATTGATCATAAAAATTCTCATGTATGAAATCAGGTAAAAGACTCGATATACTTGTTTTCAAAAACCACCAATAATCATTTGTAAAAGCTCCCATTGCAAAAGCATAATACAATAAACCTTCTGAAAATATTATTATTCCCGCTGCGATAGGGTTTAATTCAATTTTAATTAATAATAAGTAAGCAATTAAACATAATGCAAAGATCAAAAGAAAATTAGAGATTGGATAAGCAGATCCTTCAACAAAATATCTTGTTGTTTTTCCTCCAAACACACTAATGAAATTTTGATGTATTATTGTTTGTATTGCGTTAGCATGTGTTTCCATTCCTGGCGTTAATTGACTCAAATCCATATAATTATAAAATGGAGTTGATTTAACATCATGAAGAACCTCAACGGAGACACCAAGTATTACAATTTTATTATAAAAAGGAGAATCTTTAATATCAAAATCATCTCCAAGCCCCATCATTTGAAGCATTTCAAACTTCTCTTCTTCATTCTCGATTTGCATAATCCAATCTGGTATCTCTCCAGGAATAAATTGGCTCATCCAATCTATGTCTTCTGGTAAGTCATAGTCTTGTGTGTCAAGAATCTGGGAGAGGGAAAACCTTGGGAAGGTTCCCCATGGTTTAAGATCATTACGCCCTGGTACTTTGTAACCAGATGGCGGACCATAATAATTAACTAAAAAGTTATTTGTTTTGCCATATGAGGTAATGTTTATCCCCCCCAAATTCCATTCTAAAGTTTTAGCATTAAAAGAAGGTTCAATATTATTGGGTATATCCAAAAATTCTTTTACACATTTCACACCAAGTGTTAGGTATGCAATATCTGGTTCATGATCCATATAGCCTGCAATACTATATTGCCTAGAAAACCCATCAGTATCGAGCATATCATTTATTAAACCTGTTTGTGGAGTTACATCCATTATTTCTTGAACTGGGTAGGCAATATAGGTTGGTGGAATTCGAGTTGGTTCACGAACCATTTTAACATCCATCACAATTCTAGTGCCATTATCTTGTGCTTTTTTAATAGATTCTGCCAAAAGAACATCACCGTGACCAGGCAAATATTGTTGAAATTCAATTGGTAGATTACCGCTAACACTTCTCAAGTATTCAGATCGAGCATCGGGAGAATCAAATTGAATATCAAAAGCGATTACCTTTGCGCCCGCTTTAGATAAATTATCGACAGCTTTTGCCCAGATATCACCTCGAGGATAAGGCCAGGGAACTTTTTTATCTTTAAG
>Ga0209632_10004637_pt1 | contig 12126 bp, 12 predicted proteins | sample COG_10_FD_184754 | JGI IMG/M metagenome (GOLD analysis project Ga0209632, IMG submission 184754) | Pelagic Microbial community sample from North Sea - COGITO 998_met_10 (SPAdes) (version 2) | ecosystem: Environmental > Aquatic > Marine > Neritic zone/Coastal water | place: Helgoland, sampling...
TTGAAAAAGATACACCATCCATCGTTACAATGCTTCGGGGCATGGTTAGCCAAGAAATCACAATAAAAGGCCCAAGTAAAGATTTACATTCTGGAATGTATGGAGGTCCGTCAATAAACCCAATAAGAGTTCTTACAAAGGCTCTAGGAGCAATGCATGACGATAATGGTCGTGTAACACTTGAAGGGTTTTATGAAGGTGTTGAAGAAATACCTGAAAAAATTATTCAACAATGGAATAATTTATCTTTTGATGAAAATACATTCTTATCAGAAGTAGGTTTAAAAATTCCAGCAGGCGAAAAAGATAGATCAGTTTTAGAGCAGATATGGTCTCGACCAACAGCTGAAATAAACGGTATTTGGGGAGGTTACACGGGAGAAGGCTTTAAAACAGTATTGCCAAGCGAAGCCCATGCAAAAGTGAGTTTTAGATTGGTAGGAAAACAAAATCCCGATAAAATTCAATCAGCATTTAATAGACATCTTGAGAAGTATTTGCCAGAAGATTGTACATTGGAATATAAATTACATGGCTCTTCCATGGCATCAAACATGGCAATTGATAACCCATCATTTGAAATTGCTAGAAATGCTTTGTCTTCAGAGTGGGAAAACTCTGGTGTATACGTGGGTTGCGGTGGCTCAATTCCAATTGCCGGGCATTTTCAGAAAATAATAGGTTTAGAAACAATGCTTATTGGATTTGCTCAAGATGATGATTCAATACATTCACCAAACGAAAAGTACGATATACGAAGTTTTCACAAAGGTATAAGATCTTGGGTACGGATCTTGCATGCATTAGCTTAGCATATTAAGTGACTGATTTTCTTGCAGATCTACCACCACGTCTGCCAGTTTTTTTGGATTTTAATAATCCTGAACGAAGTACACTGGTCATTGGATGGTTGCTAAACTTTTCCTGGTATTCCTCTAATAAAATATTGATATCTTCTGTTAAATCAGTTTTGGAACCTTCAAGTGCCCAATCTAAAAATATCATTCGGCATTCTTCAATAGTTATTCCATCAATTCTATATGACTCAAATATCATACCACGTGGGTCTATACTGAGATTTCCTTTAAAAACCATACCAATTTCCTAGTTCATCTATAAATTTCTAATAATGTTTGAATATTTAGAACAGTTTAATCACGTCACTATTTAATAAAAATACGTAAAATCATATAACTATTTTAGTATCTTTAATACTGATTTTGCAGCTAATAAGTGATTATCTTCTTGATTTATACCTAGTTTATTCATCGTTTCTGACATTGCCGAAATTTGATTATTATCACTATTTAATAATGAGTTAAGGCTATTTGTTATTTTTTCAACTGTACAATTTTCAAACAAATGTTCAGGTATTACTTTTGTGTTTGTAATAATATTTATCAAATTAGCTGTTTCTATTTTTGCTAAACGCTTAACCATTTTAGTAGTAAGCCAATTTGCTTTGTAAGCAATAACCATTGGACATTTTTTTGCAGCCAACTCTAATGCAACAGTACCTGATGTCGCCAATGCTGCCGAACTAATAGAGTAAGTAATAAATTTATCATATTCTATTTGTTTCGAGTCTTTACCACTGTTTAAAAGCAATAATGGCTTTACACTCCAAGAATTTACAGCCTTCAATACATCTTCTTCCACTGTTAAGGCAACGGGCAAAACAAATTGTATATTAGGATACAATTTTTGAATATTACCAGTAACCTTATCAAAAATTGGACACATTCTATTTATTTCACTTATTCTTGAGCCAGGTAAAATTGTTATTATTGGTCCATGATGTAAATTATGTTGTTTCTTGAATTTTTTTTGAGCCTCTACAGTCACATTAGGGCTAAAAACCACAGGATGTCCTACAAAGTCACTCGTCATACCTTCAGCCTCCATATACGGCGGCTCAAAGGGTAATAAAGCTAAAACATGATCGACATATTTTGACATTTTGGCAGCTCTCTCAGGCCGCCAAGCCCAAACTGATGGCGCAACGTAATGAATAATTTTTATATTTGGAAGAGCTTTACGAACCTTTTTTGCTACTCGCATACAAAAATCAGGGCTATCAATAGTAATTAAAACATCAGGTCGCTGAATTATTATAGAATTTGCTGTCGTCTTTATTCGGGACAATAACAATGGTATCTTTGGTAAAATTTCTGCCAATCCCATTAGTGACAGATCAGATATGTTAAATAAACTTTTAAGTCCTGCTGCCTCCATCAGCGGGCCGCCAATACCTGAAAATATGATTTTCTGATCTGTTTCATATCTTAATCCTTCAATTAATGAAGCCCCAAGCTTATCACCAGACAATTCCCCAGCTATTATAAAGCACTTTAAATTATCCATTTTTAATATTTGTCGAAACAGATGAAATAAACACACCAAGCTGATTTGCTAAATCAATACAATCATCTTTATCAATCATCTGAACAGTATCTGCTTTTAATGCAAGGCCAGAGAAACCTTCAGCAGCTATATTTTTAATTGTTTCTACACCAATTGAGGGAACATCAATTCGAGTATCTTGGTTTATTTTTGGCGATTTAACAAATACACCTTTTCCACCATTTTCATCGAATAGGTACTTTTGCTTATTAGTACCAGCAAATTTGATTAATTCATCTGAGCCTTGAATAGTTTCTATACCTAAACATAGTCCCTGGCCAACAATACAGGCTTGCCCAATATCAATCTTTGAAATGCATTCTAAGATTTCAAAACCACGCATTATATCACTTAGGTCATTATTTGATGGTTTAAGTTTTGTAAAAACGCCCTCTGAAACAAATAAATTTTGTAAAATTTGATCAGCTGACAATATTTTCAACCCCTCTTTTTCAAAAATTTTAGCTATAATTTTCAGGGTTGTGTCATCACCACTTTTTAAAGCTGGTAAAAGTTTTGATGCAATTTTTAAAAACTTTGTGTCAAACTTTAATGGATTTAATTTTGGGCGTTTCATAGCTCCAGCAAATACTACCTGATTGCAGCCAATATCTTTTAAAGATGCGAATAGAGAATTAGGTTTTTCATATTTTGCAGATAATACTGGTAAATCTTTCAACCAGTTCAATTCCACTCCTTCAAAATGTATTATTCGAAAATCTACATGATATTTTTTACAATATTCAACAATCTTGATAGGTAAGTCACCTGATCCTGCAACAATTGCTAAACATTTTGTTTGCATGGATTAATCCTTTGAGGAAATTGTCAGAGAACGTGAAGTTTCTGAAGTTATGAAAGAAATCATTTCTTCTACTAATGGATTCCCTTTATAGAGATCAAGCGTTGGTCTAATAGCATCTTTGACAGTACTATCACCCTGAAAAATGAGTTTAAATGCAGCTCTTAATCCGTTTATATGATCTTTATCAACACCTGCCCTTTTCAGCCCAATAAGATTCAATCCGTCAAGATTTGCTCTTTCACCAATTACCATACCCATTGGTATTACATCAGCAACAACTGCAGACAAACCACCAATCATTGCACCACGCCCTACCCTACAGAATTGGTGAACACCCGCTAATGCTCCAATAACAACGTTATTTTCAATAATACAATGGCCGCCTAATGACGCATTGTTAGCCATAATTACATTATTACCTACGATGCAATCATGTCCTATATGGACCCCCATCATAAAGAGGCCATCATCACCAATTTTTGTTAATTTACCCCCACCATTAGTTCCAGGATTCATAGTAACATGTTCACGGATTCTATTTCTTTTTCCAATCTCTAATTTTGTACGTTCACCAGAAAACTTTAAATCCTGAGGAATATGACCAATAGAAGCAAAGGGAAATATCGTTGTTTTGTCTCCAATAGAAGTCCATCCAGACACCACAACATGAGATTTCAACTCTACACTATCATTTAAAGTAACTTCCGAGCCTACATGACAAAATGGCCCAATGGTAACATTAGCGCCAATTATAGCTCCACTATCTATTACGCTACTTGGGTGAACAACTGCACTTTTATCAATAGACATTCTATTATGCCTCTTCTGGTGGAACCATCATTGCAGTAAATTCTGCCTCAGCAACAACAACATCCCCAACTTTACCTTCACCATGAAATTTCCACAACTTTCCACGGCCCCTTAAAACTTTTACATGAAGTTCTAATTGATCAGGAGGTGATACAACATGTCGAAATTTACATTTATCAATTGTCAAAAAATACACCAGCATATTATTATCAATCATATTTAATGTTTTTACGACAAGCACAGCAGCAGTCTGAGCCATAGCCTCAACAATTGTAACTCCTGGCATTACAGGTCTTTCAGGGAAATGCCCTTGAAAATGTGGCTCATTAAACGTTACATTTTTAATTCCAATAGCACTTTTATTTAACTTTATTTCTTTTACTGCATCTATTAGTAAAAAAGGATATCTATGGGGTATCATTCTCTTTATATCTTGAATACCCAAATCTTGATTGTTTTGTCGGAAGTTTTTCACTTATAATTCCTTTTTATTTATTTATTATTTTATCAAGATTAAGGCGTTCGTTAATTTTAATCAATGCAAGTTCAGTAATATCACTACCGAGTGTAGCCACAGCAACTGTGTCTTTATTTAATACAACTTCAACACCTAAATCTTTAATTAGATCAAGCAATATAGGTGTGACTTCTTTGAAAAAAAGAATCCTATTTTCATTAAGATATGTATTTATATCAAGTTGCTTTTGGGCTTGTGATAAACGAATATTATTTACTTTTTCATCAAATTCAAAAGAAAGTTTATCAAATTCATTTTTACTTTTAATTTTCCGAATTTTTGTAAGAGTTAATTCTTCAGCCTCTAGTTGTTTTTCTATGGATCTATTTTGCAACGACAAATTGTTAACACGTTTTTTAACATTATTTAAAACTACTAATCCCCATTCAGAATTTTCAAATAAATCCTCTTGATTTAAAACTACAATTTTTGAAAAATTATTATAGACAGGATATGTTTGCGACAACGATGATTGAGTATAAAAATTAAATATAAAAAATGATAATAATAGTAGCTTAATGTTCTTATTTCGCATTTTAAAAACGTGTATCTACTGTAAATCTAAAATTCTCCTCAACATCAGTATCTATTTTCTTTATTGGCCTAGAAAAATTAAATCGTAGTGGGCCAATAAGGGTATCCCAAAATAACGAAATTCCTGAAGACACTCTTAAATTAAATCTATCATCAATTCTGCCATTATCTGTATCATCAAGTCCCCATACAGAACCTGAGCTTAGAAACACTCCCCCAAATATACCATATTCATCAGGAAAACCTATTGGAAATGATGCCTCTAAATTTAAAGACGTAAACATATTTCCTCCCAAATAGTCACTGTTTGAAGAATTGTATGTGTCATCTATTGGTCCAATTCCATTACTTTGGAAACCAAGAAGTGTGTCACCTCCAAGGTTGAACCTATTAATAAACTTAGCTTCATCACCTAATATTATTCCAGCTTTTAATTTTGAAGACAGAATAATGTTTTCATCGAGTAATGAATTATAATTATCAAAAGAAATTGTGGATTTTAGGAACGATATATCCCCACCTAATCCGTTTATTTCTTGAATAAATTTAATTCTATATCCATCTGTAGGTTTAGAAATGTAATTTGTCTTATTTACATTATATGTAAAAATAATACCGCTTTGATTAAATTTTCCAAGATCTTTTTCAATAATCGGAGATATTATTAAGCTATCAGAAGATTTTTTCATATTATTGTTTGATAGGTTATAACTAATTTTTAAAGAAGAGTTTTTTGACAAGGGAAAACCAATACTTGGGTTTACAAAAGTCTTATTATTAGTAATAGAAGAAGTGCCTGGCTTAGAAGTAATCAAACCTAGAGATATTCCAGAAAATAAATTTCTGCCCAAAAAGGTATTATCTTCAATACCGAATGAAATATTCCTTTCAAGTTGACTATTGGATAATTTAAAACCTAGTTTCTGCCCTCTCCCTAAAAAATTCCTTTCATCAATATTTAAATTAAATGTTGCCCCATCTGATGAGTTGAAACCTGCTCCTATTCCAAAGCTACCAGTTGCTTGTTCAACCAAATCAACATCTACGAGTATAAGCCCTTTATCCGATCCATTACGAGTTGAAATATTAACATCTTTAAAAAAACCAGTTGATCTGATTTTATCAGCTGCTTTTTGGACTCCACGGATATTAAATGGATCACCTTCTGCAAAATCGAAATTTAATCTAATCACCTCATCAAGTGTTGTTGAGTTCCCTTGAATATTAATTCTTTCAACAAAAACTTTCTCTGCTTCGACTAAATTTATGTTAATATTTATAATAGATACATCATTTTCACGAATAAACTCTGGGTTAATATTTATGAAATTAATATTTGTATCAGCTAAATATTTCTCTATTTTGTCAATTAGCTCATCAATTTTTTTTGAATTGTAGATTTCATTTTTATTGATGAAATTAAGGGTTTTAATTTTATTAATATCAACATACGAAATACTAGAAGAAAAAGAAATATTCCCAAATTTATATTGTTGGCCTTCCCTAATATTATAATTTAAAAAAAATGCATCGTTATTACGAGATGTTTCAACTGATGTTGATAATATATCAAAGTCTATATACCCTTTATTAACATAGAAATTTCTTAATAATTGCTTATCGTATTCGATTCTATCTTCAATGTAAGTATCCGAGGAAAAAAAACTACGGAATAGTCCAGCTTGTTTTGATGCTATAACACTTTTAAGCCTTTGATTTGAATAAATTCTATTTCCTAAGAAAGAGATTTTTTCAATCTCTACTATTTGCCCTTCAAAAATTTCAAATACTATATCAACTCGATTATTAATTCTTTCAATAATCTTTGGAGTGACAGTTGCAAACAACCTTCCTTTATTTAAATATGAACTGGCAATCTTCTCAGCATCAGATTCAATCTGACTTTTAAACAGTGTATTTCTACTATTTGATGTAATGATATTTTCTAGGGTTTCATTTTTAATAAGCTTGTTACCTTCAAAATAAATATTTTGTATGATTGGTCTTTCAAGAACTGCAATCTTTAAAGTATTATTATTCAAGTCAATTCTTACAGACTTGAAAAATTTTGAAGAATTAAGTTTTTGTAAAATATTATTAATTTTCTGTTGTGTATAAGGCACACCAACAGACACATCTGCTATTTCGATTATAGTATCAGTTGCAATTCTACTATTTCCTTCAATTACAATGCTATTAAATATTTTATCTTCTGCGAATAATTCATTTGGTAACACTGAAATAACAATGAACAAAAAAACGATAATAATATTATTAATTCTTTTTTTAAATCGAGGTCTTATTAAAAAATGCATTTGAATTGCCTTAAAAAATTTCTTTTTTAGTTTAAGATAAAATTTTTAAAATTTAAAGTATGTTTATTAGTTTTGTACATAAAAAAGATTAATTCCATAATTGTAAAATTTTTAGAATATCATTCAATGAAACAAAAAACATTAGAGTTAATAATAATGATATTGCTATTATGGCTGCATAATTAAGGTACTTAGGATTAGGTTTTCTTTTCGTGATACCTTCATAAGCAAACATAATCAAATGCCCTCCGTCCAAAATAGGAATAGGCAAAAGATTTAAAAAGCCTATTGATGTAGAAATAACTGCTAATAACGGGATAAAGGATGAAATATCAGTTTTTACTATATCACTTGCAACATGACCTATACCTACTGGACCTTGAAGCTGTTTAATACTAATCTCATTATTAATAATCATTTTGAGCATAAATAAAGATGAATTTATAACATCATAAGTTCTTCGTGAAGCATCTATTATTGCTTCATAAAAAGATATTGATTTATTCATAGCAGTTATTGCTGAAGATGAGATTACTCCAATTGAAACTTTCTCCTCAATTTCTCCATTCGCATTTTTGAACTCCCTTAGCATGGGAGTTATTGATAATCTTATTATTTCACCATCTCTTAAAATATTTATCTTCTGCTTCTTGGTATCTGATTCAATAATTATTTTTTGCAGTTGTTTAAATGACATAATAGATTGGTCATTGAAACTGGTTATTAAATCTCCAGACTTTAATCCAGTCTTACTGGCAGGCGAAACTGGTATAACTGAACCGATAATTGGGACTGTTGGAAAAGGGCCAATTGTGTCTATAATCACTCCATCACGTCTTATTATATAATTCGCATGCTGAACAATATTATCATCATGAATAAATGAATAAATATCTGTAAATTTTGATATTTTTCTCCCATTTATTGAAAGAATAATATCACCACTTTTAATATCATAATTTTCACTAAATGCTGTATGAATATTTCCTATTATTGGTTCATTTGATGGCTTTCCATGCCATAAGAGTAATGAAGTAAAAATGAAGAATGATAATAAAAAATTTGCTACCGGGCCTGCTAAAACAGTTAAAGTCTTGGATATTAAACTAGCATTACTGAACGAGTTGCCTTCATCTATTGGCTCAGCTGTTAAACTCGATACATTAACATCACCCAAAAATTTAACATATCCACCTAGTGGTATTGCTGCTATCTGCCATACAGTTCCACGTTTATCTTGCCATGAATAAATAGTAGGACCCATTCCAACTGAAAACACTTCAGCATGAATACCACACAGTCTCCCTGTTATATAATGACCATATTCATGAACAAATACTACAATAGTTATAATTATTAAAAATGGCAAAACAGAAACTAATGGACTTCCAATTACTGGAATAGATCCGATAAAATCAATCATATTCAAAACCTTCAACTGCATTATGAACAACATTACGTGTATGCTTATCTTGGTAAATTACTTGTTCAATAGTTGAATAATGATCAGTTTTATTATTGCTATATTCAATAAGTGCTATCTCGACAAATTTAAACATCTCTAAAAACTTTATCTTACCTTCAATGAATAAATCGAGAGCTTGCTCTTTAGCAGCATTAAAAGCTGTCCCAGCTAATCCACCAAGCTTAATGGCATCAATTGCAAGGTTTATTGCTGGGAATTTATTATGATCTATTTCTACAAAATTTAACTGTTTTAATTTAACAAAGTCTAATCTCTCAATAGCTAATTTTTCTCTATTTGGATAGTTAATTGCAAAACCAATAGCACCAGCCATATCAGCAGGCCCTAATTGAGCTATGATTGCTCCATCAATAAAGCCAACCATAGAATGGATGATAGATTCAGGATGAATCAAGACTTCTATTTGTTTAGCAGAAATATCAAATAATTCATATGTTTCAATGAGTTCCATTGCTTTGTTAAACATAGATGCACTATCTATAGATATTCTTTTTCCCATATTCCAATTTGGATGATTTGCTGCTTGTTCTGGAGATACATCCAATAAATCAGTTAGATTAGTATTCAAGAATGGTCCACCAGAACCTGTTAATATTATTCGGTCAACAGTATTAATATTCTCACCATTTAAACATTGAAAAATAGCCGAGTGCTCACTATCAACTGGTATTAAAGTTGTTTTATTATTAATACAAATTTGCTTTAAAAGTGACCCTGCACAAACTAAACTTTCTTTATTTGCTAAGGCTAATATTTTTGAATATTTTGCAGAAACTATACTACATTCTACGCCTGCAAAACCTACTATTGCTTGTAATACAACAGTTACAGGGATTGAAGCTGCTTGAAGTAATGCTTCTTTGCCCCCAGAAATAACAAATTCATAATCTTTTAGTAAATCAATTAAATCGGGTAATAATTTGTGATCTGCAATTACAACATATTTTGGTTTTAGTAATATTGCTTGCTCGGCAAGCTTCTTTATATTCTTGCAACCAGTCAAAACGACTACATTAAAATCATCTTTTTGGTTAAGTATAAGTTTTACCGCATTAGAACCAATTGAACCTGTTGATCCAAATATCGAAATATCTTTCATCAAAATATCCAATTATAAATTTCTAAAATATAAATAACGCAAATAGCAAAAAAAGCACCAATCATACCGTCAAATCTATCTAAGAATCCACCATGCCCTGGTATGAGGTTGCTACTATCTTTGACTTTAGCACTCCGCTTTATTGAACTCTCAAAAAGATCACCAAACTGAGAAGACATTGCAATAAAGACAGATAAATATAAAAAATAATATTTTATATTAGCCCAGAAAAATATGAAAACAAAGGTAGTAATAAGAGCTAATATCCAACCGCCTAAAATACCAGACCATGTTTTTTTGGGACTAATTACTGGCCATAATTTTGGGCCACCGACATATCGACCTACAAAATAGCCGCCGATATCGGAGGATATTACACAACATATAACCCAAATAGTTTCAATTAAACCGATATCTGATCTTAAATGTGATAAACTTACTAAGCTTAATAAGATTACTATGAAATAAATAGCTCTTTTATTAAAATCTTCATGTTTGATAATAATTTTATAATAAAACAAAAATATAAATAAAAAAATTAAAGATAGCAAAGGTAAAAACCAGATATATGTTGCTAAGGATAAAGCAAATAATGATGCATTTAATATTTTTATTCTTTTTTTATTATCATCAAATCCTAGTATCTCCCACGCAAAAATTGTAGCAAGTATCAAAAGACTAATTTTAAATAATACACCACCTACCACAAGTATTAATGTGCTCAAAACAATCATAATGATGCTTGAAAGTACTCGTAGATATAATTCTGAGTTTTGAATTCTGACTAGCATTATTTTAACACAGCGCCAAATCTACGTTCACGTCTTTTAAAGTCATTCAAAATCTTTTGATAAATGTCTTTATTAAAATCTGGCCAATTAGATTGTTCAAAAACATATTCTGAATATACACATTGCCATGGTAAAAAATTCGAGGTTCGCATTTCACCAGATGTTCTAATAACTAAATCTGGATCAGGCAAATCAAATGTATCAAGATTATTTGAAAATAGTTCAGCAGAGATATCATTGATATTTATTTGACCTAATGTTACCTTTTTAACTATCTTTTTTGTGGTTCTAACTATTTCATCACGGCCACCATAATTTAGTGCTATTGATAAATGAAGATTATCATTTCCTGTAGTCATAGCCTCTAATTCATTCATTAGTTTAATTATTGGATCATCTAACTTAGACCTATCCCCAATAAATCTGACCTTAACACCATTGATTAATAGTTTTTTAGCTTCAGATTTCATAAACTTTTTAAATAGACTCATCAATCCAAGGACTTCACTTTCTGAACGCTTCCAATTTTCCGTTGAAAATGCGAATAGTGTAAGATGAGTAACCCTCATATCTAAACTAGCTCGAACAATATGACGAACTTGTTCAGCACCTTTTGCATGGCCTTTTAATCTTGCTAGTGCTCTTTCATTTGCCCACCTGCCATTCCCGTCCATAACCATGGCAACGTGGAGAATTTTAGATTCAATTTTTTTGTCTACTTTCAAAATGTGTACTGCAAATCTAAACTTGCATTATCTCCGCTTGCTTTTGTTCCAAAACTTCATCGATTTTCTTAATTGATTTATTAGTTAATTCCTGAATTTCATCTGACCATATTTTTTGATCGTCCTCACTCAAATCATCAGACTTTTTCACCTGGTCCATTCCATCTCGACGAACATTTCTAACAGCAATTCGTGCATTTTCAGCATAGCCACCTGCAACTTTTGTTAATTCTATTCTGCGTTCTTCATTTAGCTCAGGAATTGGTAAACGTAACATCATTCCATCTCCAACAGGATTTATACCTATGTTACTTTCTCGGATTGCTTTATCGACTGAATCTATTAGAGTTTTATCCCATACAGTAACAGTAATCATTCTAGGTTCAGGAACATTTATACCCGCACATTGATTTAATGGAGTCATGGCCCCGTATGCATTAACCATTATCTTATCAAGTAATGAGGCGGATGCTCTTCCTGTTCGCAATGCTTGAAACTCAGATTTCATTGCGGCTACAGCACCATTCATTCTTTTTTCAATAGCATCAATATCTATATCTTCTGACATTTAATTTACTCCTTTTGCAGGCGCATTTCCAACAATAGTAAATGTGCCTTCTCCACACATAATACCTTTGAAA
>Ga0209632_10004641_pt1 | contig 12122 bp, 10 predicted proteins | sample COG_10_FD_184754 | JGI IMG/M metagenome (GOLD analysis project Ga0209632, IMG submission 184754) | Pelagic Microbial community sample from North Sea - COGITO 998_met_10 (SPAdes) (version 2) | ecosystem: Environmental > Aquatic > Marine > Neritic zone/Coastal water | place: Helgoland, sampling...
TATCAATATATTAAAATATAAAATTAATCTATTTTATGGTCTTTTTAATTAATAAAAAAAATAGAATCTTTATTTTTAAATATCTAACAAATAATAATGAGTATATTAAACAAAATTAACTTTGCGGAATATTTAAACGACTCGGATTCTGAGTCAGAATGTCAGGTAATAGATACATATTCTAATAATGACGAAATTAAAAATATTAATAATATATCTTACGATGAATGTGATAAATGTGAAGAAAAACCTATAAAATTAGATAATAAATCACTTTATGATTCATCTGATGAATCTTACAAAAAATGTGCTAAAGATCTAAGTAATAACTCTATTAGTTATGAGAAATGTATTAAAGATCTAAGTAAAAATTCAATTGAATTAAGTTCAACCGAATGTAATACTCAATGTGATGATAATAAATCTGAAATTATAGATTGTAATGATTATAACTTTGACCATAATTCTATGTCCTTTAAATCACAAATAGGTAATAAAAAAGTTAAATATATAAAAGAGGAAAATAATGATGTTGAAATAAGACAAATTTATTTAGAAAAAAAAATTCAACAATTAGAGATAATTGGGAATGCTTTTAAAAAAATAGGTCATAGTATAGAATATTATAGATATAATTTAGAAAATTCAAAAGATGTAATATTAAGAGAAACAGATGATGAAGCATCAACTTTATTAAATGATACTTCTTTAAATTTACATAATATTATATTACTTGAAGTTAAAAAAAATTTAAATTCATCCAGATTAAGATATATATCTATAGAAAATGTTAAATTATATGAAGTTCCAAAAATACATATAACATTTAATGATGGTATAATTAAATTTTCAATTATAGATAATAAAAGAATATATGAATTTAAAATAGGATGTAAATATGTAAATTCAGATGATTTAGAAGATTCTATAGATGATGCAATAGAAGAATCTAAACATGTATATAATTATTTTAATTCAAGATTTAACAAAATTTCAACAATTATAAATTATATAAAAATTAATTCTATGTAAATTTATTATAAAAGCATTATTAATGAGTAATACTTTTGTAAGTGTTTTGGTAGCTACTAAAAATAGACCCCATTTCACAGAAAATATATTAAGAAATTTTTTAAGACAAGATTATCCTCAAAACAATATGGAATTAATAATTGGAGATGATGGTGAATGTAAAATGGAAGATTTAATTCCAAAAGTAGATAATATAAAATATATAAAATTTGATAATATTTCATTAGGTGAAAAAAGAAATAAATTATGTGAAAATGCAAAAGGTGATATAATTGTATTTATGGACGATGATGACTTTTATCCGATAGATAAGGTTTCAGAGTGCGTCAATGTACTAAATAATTCTAATTATTTAGTTACAGGGAGTTCTATAATGTTTGTATTTTATACTAAACATAACGTAATCTATAAATTTGGACCTTATGGAAAATATCATTCAACATGTGGTACATTGGCGTTTAATAAAAAGTATATAGATGATAATAAATTTCCAGATGTTAATAAAGCTGAAGAGAAAAAATTTTTAAAAAACTTTAGAAATCCATTAATTCAAATGAATCCATATAAAGCAATTCTAGTAATTGCACACGATAGTAATACTGTTGATAAATATCAATTTATGAAATATGGAAAAAAAACAAATCTAACTTTAGATGACTTTAAATTAACTAACGTTGATAAATTTTTTTATTTAAAATTGGGTCAATAATATATTTTAATAGCGTTTATTTTGATAATAAAAAGTATAGAATTAATATTTTTATGCACGTATTAATTTAATATAAATATTATATTATATAAATGTGTGACTGTAATGATAACATACAATGTAATAATTTGAAAGAAAATTTAGATTGTGAATGTGATTACTTAAAACCTCTTTCAATTCACAAATTATTTAGCCAAGATGACTGTACAGGATATAATGATGTATTAGATAAATCAAAAAAAGTTAGAAATGCATTTTTTGCTGCTAAGACATCTGTTTATAATTTCGTAAATGAATGTGACAATATTGCAGATCAATTACAATCTGATCTTTCTGATAATGAAATTGAATTAGATAGCATGAGAAAACAATATTTAGCAACTTTAAATAACTTATCATCTTCATTATACGCATCATTAAATGTAATATACAACGGTAGAAGATTAGTTAATGTTGATTTAACAAAAGTTCATTTAAAACATGCTCAAAGACCACAAAAAAGTACAGAGTTAAGATTATCAACTGATAATACTCAAGAACCAATTACTTTAAGTTATATCCCTGGTGTAACAATTCAATTAAACAAGGATACAAAATTAATGAAATTAAAATTGTCTGAACCTGAATATATTTCAGGATGTAATAAACATGGTATTCATAAAAAAGAAAAAGATGTAACATTAACATATATTTTAGCTCCATCAATTTTCTGTATTAAATCATATGAAAACTATCAAGAAGATGACTATGATGTTAATAATATGGGACCATTTGAAACATGTAATGTTTTAGGATCATATGAAACTCAAGCAATTGATGGTTTAGATGTATTTCAAAACATTGATGTAGCAAGGGATTTCTTTGAAGAAATTCAAAACTATCAAGATAACTATGTTGTTGATATGGATAGTTCTTATGGAAATCAAATTTTAGAAATTATGAATTGGTTTGATAAAACTATTACTAGAATCGAAGGAACACATAGATATGTCGTTCAATTATGCAAAATAAATAACTAAATAGAAATATATAGTTTTTGTGTTTATTAAATATATACCATTATTTTAATAATATATATTTAATTATTATATATGTCTTGTAACAATCATATGAAAAAAAAATGTAAATGTAATAATTCAGTATTAGGCAAAGATCATTGTAAAACAGATCCTGTCTTATATCCAAATACTTATACTCCTGGTGATGCAATTGAAAATTTGGTAACATTAAGTAAGTCTTATAATGGAATTAAAAGTGCTGTAATTCATTATTTAAATAATATAAGTGCATTATACATGAATTTAGCCGAAGCACAGGAACCAAACAAATTATCACTTGTACAAAATTTAGAGAGATTTAAACTTTTACAAGAAGGTTTGTTAAATGAAATAAAAACTACATGTGAAAATAAATTTACTGATATGACAAATTCCATACCAAGTATTGTTTCTCACGAATCTATTGAATATTTTTCAAAAAGAAATGGTAATACTCCTGAAGATTATTTTAAAGGTCAAAAAAATCTTATATCTAAAAGATTATTTTGTAAATTTAATGATGGTACTTCAATTGAATTTATAACAATCCCATCATTTTTATTCAATTTAGATAAATTTAATGACTCTTTAACATTAAAAGTAAGTGAGCCAACTAATAACCTTTTATCATCAAAAAGTTTTTATAGAAGTCCAGAAAAAGAATCATTTATGTTTATTAATTCTGATACAAACGATGGTTATTTATATAAAGATGTTAACGGTGATTATCATCCAGATAGAACTGATGCCTATAATTATGATGAAAATATCAAAACATCTGTATCATCTGTGTTAGAATTTTATGAATCAATTGTTAATATTGGTACACATCAACATATTGGTCATACTCAAGGAAATACATATATTTCTGGATCTGATATTCATATATTAATGAATACATTAGATATTCAATTAAAAAAAATTGATTTAGCAAAAAGAATGATTTGCTTAAGAACTGCAACAAATTAAATATACTAAAATTTATAATTTATATTTTTAGTATGGTTAAAAAAATTTAGTCCAGATAAATAATTATTTAGAATTAGTATATATAATGGAAAACTGTCCTTTTGATTACTCACCTTTATACCATTACAAGGTTGATGATATGTTATTTAATATAAATGTTATGAAAAAAAGTTTTAAGACTCTTAAATATATAATATATAATTTTGTCGAGAATGTTCATGATATTCATAATACTTTAATTAATAGTTCAAGATTAAAATTTGATGTGATTAAATCAATTGATCAATTCAAAGTTGTTCAACATGATTTTGTAACTAATTTAACTGGTTTAGCTTCTCATAAATTTTCAGATAATAAAGATTCTCTTAATTATTCATATAATAATATTACTTCAGGTGATGCTAAATATTCAGTAAATGAATATTGGGCACAAATTCATAAATTACTTGATAGAACATACACAGTAATGTTCAATGACGGAACTAAATTAGTCGTATTAAATATACCGTCAATACAAGTTAATTTAGATTTAAATAATAGACATTTTACATTAAAATATTTTAATAACTCATATGAAAAAAATTTTGAATTAAATTCCTCTCATTTATCAAAAGTTTTAAAATATATTAATGTAAATGATACTGAAAATTCTGATATTGCTATATTTAATTTATTAAGATTTTATGAATCTATCTATAATAGAGCAAATATTCCTAATCATGAATTGCACATTTTAGAAACAAAAATAGATTTAGTATTACATGAACTAGAAGGTGTTGAAAAGTTAATTAAATTAAGAAGTAATATGGATCAATAATAATAATTATAAACAAATATAAATATACTAAATGTAATAAATAAAATTATAATTAGTGTATTAAAACTCATTGATTTCTTTTTTAAGACTTTGGTTGTTTTTTTAATTTTTAATTTATTAATTAGTTCTTTTATTCTTTTATTTTCAGCACGAATTTGATTTTGAACTTTATATAAATAACCTTCATACATCTTTTGAGATTCAAAATCATTACCATTATTATAATAGGTAATCATATTATAGATTTCTAATGATAAATTTTCATATAAAATACTATTTTTTAAATATCTTTCATCATATATCTTTTTAATATCATTATCATTAATATACCTTTTTTTATCATCATAGTAATTATTTGGATTTTCTTCTGTTTGATAAAATCCAAATTTAGGCTTTAAAATATTTTTATTAAATTCATCAATATACTCCTTAGTAATATTATACAAATATGGTAAATACTGAAATTTTGATACGTCATTATCATACGAAAAATTGTAATAACTTAAATTTTGACTACTCATATATATATATTAAGTTATAATTTCTATAACTTTATAAATTGCTTCAATTTCATTTAATAATGATTTTAAATAATTAACTATATCATCATACACTGAATCACATAAAATTAAATTTAAATAATTCATATTATTATTATAAACATCTATATAATCACTATTTTCTAAATAATCATAAAAACTTGTTAGTTCAAAATATTTAACACTATTGCTATTTATAAATTTTCTAAATATTTTTATTGATAATAATAAATTTTTATCATCGTAATTAATTGTAATTAATGGTAAGCTATGTAAATAATTAAGATTTCTATTAAATATAAATTCAATAAAATATTTATCTTTGTATCGATGTACATCATTATCTTTAATATTTGAAAAATATTCGTATATTTTGGAGTCATTTGATAAAATATTTTTTGTTAACTTATAATCAAATAAATTATTAGATAAAGTATTATTATTCTCAATTTCAATTATAAAATTTTCAATATTTAACTTAATATCTCTAATTAAATTTTCATTGGAATTGAAGCAGTTTTTACTTTCTATAAATTTTGATTTTAATAAATTAATTTCTTTAAAAAAAGAATTAATAAATTCAATTACTGTTATATAATAAATTATCATATTTTTACATTTTTTTTTAATATCATTAATGTCAGAATATTGTATTTTATGGCTCATATTTACACTCATTATATATTATTCTACATAAAAAGTAACATAAAACATAATTATAATTAAAATTATACTAACTATTATTGGTATTTTATTATTTGATGCACTATCTAAATCATAGCATTGATTAAAATGTTCTATATCTTGTTTTAGTGGTATATCATTTACTTTAACTTTTTTAGTAACTAAATTTTGTTTATTTTCTAAAAATAAGTTTAATTTATTAATACTTTTTTTTAAACTTTTCTTTATTTTTATTGAATAGTTAACATCAGAATTATATTTAGGTTGTAAATTTTCTATTTTATTTAAAAAGTTATCACATATTTTTTGTAGTCTATTTAATCTTAAAATCTCTTCGTTATAAAAATCAATTCTATTTTGAGGATAAATTTTATAAATATCATGTTGTTTTTTAAAATAATTTCCAATGTATAAATTATATAATGTCTTCCATTCGGCTTTTAGGTCTTGTGGAACATATCTATATGAATCGTAATCAAAAATATTATCAATTAATTTTTTTGACATATATATTACATAATTAAAATAATTATATAATATATATATATATGTTTAATTTAAAAGAGAGACATATTGTAGTAGTATTAGTACTAATCGCAGTAATATTTTTACTATTTTTATCTACAAGAACACCTATGTGTATAACAGAAGGACTAAGTTTAAATGAATATAGTTCTATGTATAAGATAAGAAATCAAAATTTACAAGATTCAATTGTTAGTAATACACATTATTCTAATAATAATGCTTCATTTAATGAAATTCAATCATCTAAAATTATAGAGGATTCTGAGAAAGAAGTAAAACCTATAGTTTTATCTAAAAATCAAATACAAGAATATGAAATGAAAGATGCTGATATTTTAGAAGATAAATTTAATTTAAAGCAGCAAAAAGTTTCGCCAAATAAAAAAAAGAATTTAAATAAAATTAAAAGTAAAACAATTTTACTATCTGAAAAACAACATAAATTAAAAAAAAGAGAAAAAAATCCAAATTTTATTGACTCTTTTAATAAATCTAATAATACACCCAATCCAAGTGCGTCAATGGAACATAAAGAATTTTTAGAAGATGAAGAGTCTGATAATTATGGCTTAAGTCACAGTAATACCTATATTCACGCAAATCCATATAATTTGACAGATAATAAACATGCAGAAGTTGTAGATAATAGTAATATGATTGGAGAGGTAAGAGATAATTTAGATAATAAATTACAAGAAATGAAAACAAATGAATATCATGAAGAGTCAGTCCCAATGGGATATAGTAGTTATGATTTTAATGCATTTGGTTTATTAAGAGAAGAAATTCCATCAGTTAAGAAAATAAACTATGAAAAAGAAAGTAACTTAGATAATGGCAAATGCTCAACTTTAAGATCAGCTGTATTGGACCTTAATAAAGGAGGATTTATAAGTAATAATAGAGTAGAGTCTTCATGGAATGATACATTTAAAGAAACATGTGGAAATTGGTAAAAATATTGAAAATAGCAATTTAAATATAAATAGATATTATATTTAAAAATGTCAAGAAAAAGAGAAAGAGCAAATAGTTTTTTAGATAATAGTGATAAATTAGATGATAATGAAAGTAAGTTTGATTATCAATACTATTTAAATTTAATAAATGATTCAAATACTTGTGCAAAGTTTAACCAATTAAAAAATATTAGTAAAAAACATTTCTTTGCAAATAATGAAGTTTTAAGATTACAAGATAACTTTTATATTAAACAATCTGATTATCAAAATATTAAATTATCACCTGACTGTTTTTCAGAATCAGGTGATTTAATTGATATTTTTGTTTCAAATACCAAGTTGGGAAATGTTAAAATAAATAATATTTCAAACAGTTATCATGACTATATCCAAATTATGTTAAATATCTTAAATATTCCTAGATGTGTAATTTATGTTTATAATATTATTGAATTTGATAATGTAAGGGATATGAGAAAGTCAAAGATATGTAATAAAGATAATTATGGATTTTTAATAACTGAAAAAAGTGATATTTATTGGGCTATTCAACATGTTAATAAAGTTACTATTACAAAAGATAAAAAATTTAATTCTAACTCAATTAATTCCATAAATCAAAAAATATTTTCAATTAATGTTGATGAATTTATTACACCAAGAACTAAAAAAGTAAAAAAAGAAAAGTTTATAGGTAATGATTGGGTGGCTGCAAGTAAAACGCGTAATTCTGCATTAAATGACCATTGTCTAGATTATTTTAGAGCTTTTAATATAAAGAAGTTTTCAGATAAACCTAAAAAAATGAAATTTAGTTTTGAACCAAGTAGTAAATATGAAAGAATACATAAAGAACCAATTGATGCATCATCATTTGTTGACTTTTTATTAATTAGTGGTAATGATTTTGAAGATTCAATAATTAATGATTTAAAACGAAAATTTAAAAATAAATTTATTAAAATATGTGAATCATATGAATCAAGAAATATGGATTTTTTTGAAAATACATTAGAACATATGAAAAAAGGAACTCCGATAATTCACCAAGCAGTATTATATAATTTTGAACATAAAGTTTTTGGAAGTGCAGATTTATTAGTTAGAAGTGATTATATAAATAAGCTTACTAATACAAACTTATTAAATGATGATGAAGTTAATACACAAGCTCCATTATTAAATGAATATCATTACAGAGTAATAGATATTAAATTTTCTAAAATTCATTTTAATTCAGATGGAGTTACTATGAGAAATAGTAATAATGTTAAACCATTCAAAACACAAATTGCAATTTATAATATGGCATTAGGTGAAATGCAAGGTTATCTACCTTCTCATAGTTACATTTTAGGAAATGGTTGGATTTTAAATAGAACAGTAAACAAAAGAAAAGTAGAAGAATCAGATAAGAATCCTTTTGATAAATTAGGAACAATTGATTATAATCAAAGAGATAATAATTATTATGATTCAGCAATGAGCGCTGTATCATGGATTAAAGAATTAAATGAAAGAAATGATTTTACACATGATCCACCAAATGATCCTAGAATATATCCAAATATGTGTAATACATATGATGGATTTTATCATGGAATAAAAAAAGAAATGGCAGATAAATATAATGATATTACTGGTATTTGGAATTGTGGACCGGAATATAGAAATAATGCATTTAATAAAAATATAAAATCATGGAAAAATACAAAATGTAATTCTAAAACTTTAGGAGTTAAAGGGCAAAAAACATCAAAAATAATTGATAATATTTTACAATTTAATCGTAAACGTGATAAAATAATTAATATAGAAAAAATAGATCATAACAATAACAATTGGAGAAGTAATGATTTAACATTTTATGTTGATTTTGAAACAGTTGGATCATTACTTTTAAATTCTAATTCAAAAACAAAACTAGATGTTGAAGGTGATTATATTTTTATGGTAGGTATCGGATGGAGATGTCCAAATGAAAGTAAATGGAATTATAAGTGCTTATATGTAAATCAGATTACTTTAGCAGAAGAGCAACGAATAATGAAAGATTTTAATGATACTATTAATAATTTAGAAAAAGAATATAAAACAAAAGCAAAAGTTATACATTGGAGTCATGCTGAAAAATCATTTTATAGTCGTGTTAATTCAAGATACGGATATATCTATGATTCTATTAATTGGTATGATTTATTAAAATTCTTTAAAAATAATAATATTTTAGTATTAGATAGTTTAAATTTTAGCTTAAAAACAATAGCTAAAAATATGAATAAATATGGTTTAATTAAATCAAACTGGAGTGGTGACATGGCGTCTGGAGTAGATGCAATGTTTTATTCATGGCAAGAATATACAAAATATGATGATATTAACTTATCTGATAAGTTTAAAGAAGTTATTAAATATAATGAAATTGATTGTAAAACCATGTTTGAAATATTAGAATATTTAAAAAACAATCATTAATTTTTTTTATAAAAATTGAATATAAATACTTATTTAAATACAAGTATTTATATATTAAAAATGAATGAAAATCAAATAGAATATCCTAAAATTTACAATACTAATTTATCATGGCATATTATGCCTGATGATATAGAGTATATTACAATTTTACAAGAACAAGGCGTATCTAATTTTGACCCAATAGCTTTTTACAAAGAAGCTAATAGACAAAAGGAATTGGAAAAAGATGTAGATATTAGCAAATTGTCAAAAAAAGAAAGAAAAGAATTAAAAAAAGCAAAAAAATCTAAAACCGCTAAAAAAATTATTGAAGAAAATATTAGAAAAAAAGAAGAAATTCTTCGAGAAGATGAAAATAGAAGGTTAGTAAAACATATGGAAAATATCACTGACTTGGATGATTTAGTTTCGAGAGTTAAATCAATGCAAACAAATTATGGTAGAATTAAACTTAAAACTCAATTATTAGAATACTTTCTAAAATGTAATTATAATTTAATTTCACATATTATATTTTATTCATTAAATAGTGAAATGACAGATGATAACGAATTAAATACATATATTAAAAATACTATTCAAGACTATAAAGATAAATTTAATAAGGAAGATATGCTAGCTATTCAAATGAATGAACTATCATCATATATTCCACCATTAGATCCATTAAATTGCAAGCCAATGAAACTGGATGATTGGCAATTAGAAGTTTTTAATTTAATTGAAAGTAAAAAAAATATTTTATTATGTGCACCAACATCTGCAGGTAAAACAGTTGTTTCATCATATTGTGCAGTGTTAGGTAATAAGACAATATTTGTAGTACCATCAGATGAGTTAGCAAGACAAGTTGCAGGAATTTTTAGAAATTTATCTAATATTACGGTTAAAGTAGTAACTAATAAAGAATACTTTAATGATGGTGATTATAAAGTTTTAGTAGGAACACCTAATAAATTAGAAGAATACATTTTATTAAATGGACATGAACATTTTACTTATGCAATATATGACGAATGGCATATGTTAAATTCAGAAGAAGGTGGTGCATATGAAAAAATATTTAAATTACTTAAATGCCCATTTTTAGCATTATCTGCAACATTAGAAAGTCCTACAAGAATTAAATCTTGGATGGAAGAAGTAAAAAATGAAGATGTAGTTTTAATTGAATATAAGAAAAGATTTATTATACAACAGAGATATTTATGGCATGATAATAATTTAAAACATTTACATCCATTATCTTGTATTGATTTGGATTATTTACAAAATGGTGGATTTAATAAATCAGAGTTATCTTTTACACCAAGAGATTCATTTGATCTCTATTCAAAAATTAAATTAAAAGTTAACTTGCCATTAATAGATAGTAAACCTATGTTACATCCAGGTATTATTTTAAATAAAGGAAAATGGGATCAAATAACATTAACAGAAACAATCCAAGTAGAAAAGAAATTAAAAGAATATTTAATGAACTTATCTAATGAAAATCCTGATATAGCTCAAGAAATATTAGAAGATTATAATATAACTGAGGAAACAGTAAATACAAGATTTGATCTTATTAAATTAATAAAATTACTAATTAAAAAAAATATGTGTCCTGCGATCTTCTTTAAATTAAGTCCAATTAGATGTTTACAAGTTTTTAAATTAATTGTTAAAACTTTAGAAGAAACCCAAAATAAGAAATTTCCTCATCACAATGAAGATTTAGAATTTAGACAAAATTATTACAAGAAATGTAATGAAGAAATAGAAGCAACAAGAGAAAAGACAAAACTACCACAAGATACTGATCCATCTATTTTCTTCAAAGAACAAAGGGAAAGATTAGAAAGTCAATTTTTAACTGAAATGAAGAAAGAGTTTGAAAAAATTATTATTAAAAGAATAGTCAAGATAAAAGAAAATGAAATGTTCCCAGATAGAGCAAAGCTTTATTATGAGAAATATTATATGAAAGAGTTAGATATGGTTAAAAATCAAAACAATTTATATTACGTTGATAAAGATAGACCACATCCTGACTTTTGCTTTAATAATATGGGAATTGATTCAACAGAAATGAGAAGTATTAAGCGTGAATTCAAAACTACATTAGGTAGAGGTGTAGTTGATTATGATCATCCATTTATGATTGGTATTGAAAGAGGTATTGTACCCTATTTTAAAGATATGGAAGTTCCTTTTCAAAGAATAGCTCAAAGTTTATTCTCACAAAAAAAAATACCAATTGTTATTTCTGATGAAAGTTTAGGTTATGGAATTAATTTACCAATTAGAACAGTAGTAATGTTAGGGGAAGAAAAACAAGTTGAAAATATTGATCCAGTTATTGCAAATCAAATGACTGGAAGA
>Ga0209632_10004643_pt1 | contig 12121 bp, 7 predicted proteins | sample COG_10_FD_184754 | JGI IMG/M metagenome (GOLD analysis project Ga0209632, IMG submission 184754) | Pelagic Microbial community sample from North Sea - COGITO 998_met_10 (SPAdes) (version 2) | ecosystem: Environmental > Aquatic > Marine > Neritic zone/Coastal water | place: Helgoland, sampling...
GCCGATCCGAAGAAGCCAAATCCTGCGCAGAATTCCTGCTGAACCACTAAAGCGGCTCCACGGCCAAAAAAAACGGACGAGACGCCGAAGCCTCTCGTCCAGTTTGGTGCCGCAAGGGTCTTACGGCACGGAGAATTCATCAACACGGATCACCCAGCACGGGACCGAAGGCGACGGTGTTGAAATTGATGAAGCAGCCCGTTGAATGTGGTGACGGGGGTGCGTCGATAGACTGAAGCACCGCTGCCCCTGCGCCATTGATCTGAAAGCGCACTTTACGGGCCATCCAGATCGAAGATCTGATGGAAAATTGGATGGTTCCGAGGAAACAGAATTCGAAACTACCCAACGACTAAACGTGACGGACGCCCGGTAGCCAGGGGATGCGGGAGAACTAACGTTCCAATGGGGTGTCCCCGTACGTTATGAGGATAGCGGGGCAGACGGATCTGCCCCACTTTTGGTTTGATGGTCCCGTGGTAGAACTTCAAACCGTCTCATTTATGCCTAAACAAGCGCATCAATCTGCGTGAAGTTGTCGACCGTAAATGTCGCCGCATCACCCACGCCTTCGAACACGTAAAGTAGCTGAACCTCTACAGCATCAATAGATGTATTCCCGCCAGTGTCCTCGTGAATGTGCCACAGTGCAGTATCTGTTCCGTCGTCGATAAGGACATAGGATTGCACACCATCCACGCCCGTTGGCGCGGTGGTAGTGGATTGGTTGAGGGTTAAAATCATCTGGCTTGCGTGTGTGATATCAGGACTCGGTGCGGAATAGTGATCACCCACATCTGCATAATTAATGATGTTTATTGCGGCATCATCTAGATCATGAGCGCCACCCGATTGACTGTTGTGCACCTTCATTTGGGCATCATTCGTAACTCCGGACAATTCCAATCCGACTAGATCAAGCTCATCTCCATTTGCGCCGGCCTCAAAGTTCTTGATGACGACATGGTTATCAGACGTAGTAGCGCCACCAAGAGTGGTAGGGACCAAGTCATCCTGAGACTTTACCAAGTCGCTAACGCCGTCGAGTGCACCCATATCGAGCACGATATTGCCATGCGTGCTAAGTACAGGACCATCCATAAAGTCGAGATCAAACGTATCAGATCCTTCGCCACCCTCCAGAGTCGTTGTCTGTGGATTCACAGATTGGTCAGTCGGGGTGCTAAGCGCTTTGATATAGAGGGTATCGTCGCCTACGCCACCGTTGACTGTGACGCTGACATCAACCTGATCCACGTACAACCCAATCTCGTCGTCACCATCACCGCCTTCAATTGTATGAGTGGTAGGCAACACAGTCCAGATGTCTATCTGGTCATTGCCATCACCGCCGTCTACAGTAATTTCCGTGGTGGCAACTACCTGCTCTGTGGTGACACTGGTAGGATATTGACCTAGACCTACGCTTGCTGAACCAAGGTATATGTTGTCAGCATCTTCGCCACCACTGATTTTAAGCGTTTCGAAGTTCCCGCCTTCAATGTTGAACGTGTCGTCGCCGGCATCGCCGTTCATGGTGAGAACGCCGGTTTGTTGTTCAGTGGCAAAAAGCCCAAACCTGTCGTCACCAACACCACCGTTGAGCAGTGCGCCTTTGAGGTCACCCGACGATTGGTCAAAAGTGTTATTTGGACCATCCAAAAAATCCCATCCTGCAAGAACGAATTGATCGATCCCCTCTTCACCATTGATTACATCAACCGCGGAGCTTAGGTCACTATCAGGATTGAAGTAATCGTCACCGGCACCGTAATTTATGGTCAATGTTCCAGTTGGACTAGCCTCGATGTCAACGAGGTCAGAACCGCTGCCCGTTGTTACCTCAGTTACGGTTCCTGTCTCAATCTCATAGTAGCCATCGCCCGTATGAGCACTAGCGTCAATTGCTGTGAGAGCACTATTCTCGACACCTGCTTTTACAGCGATTCTCGAGCTACCATAATAAGCACTGTCAGTTTCGACCGTGATTTTCTTAAGGGCGGTTAAACCACTAACATCGACGGCACTTTCCCCAGTCTCGGTTATTGTAGCAGACGTTACGGCACTTCCCTTTATCTCGTAGTAATCAACGTTAGTGGGAAGACTAGTGACTGGATGGAAACTACCCCAGCCCAGGTTATAGACCTCAAGCGAGAGGTCTGTTTCACTGTCTGACAGTGTCAAGCTGCCATCAGAATACCCGATCGTTACCTGGTTATCGCTGTCTCGACCTTCCAACGTAAGATCACTCGTACCATTGCCACTTTCTGTATAGTCATCGATCCAGATACGCTCAGAAAAGCTTGTGCCGTTTAGGTCGAGTGTACCCGTTGCGTGTTGGATATTGAGATCCTCAAATTCCGTCAGCGTACCCATCGTCACATCAGAGTTGTGCATGTCGAGCCACAACGTGTCATAGCCGGAACCAGCGTAAGCTGCGTCGGTGCTGTGCATCGTTTCATGCGTTGCTGTAAAATCATCAGCACCACTTGTACCGGTAATCGAGTCCTGCTGATCTAGTGTAAATTCGATTGCTGGGATGATCTCAGTAGCTGCCGCGTCCTCTTCAGTGGTAGTTGCGCGAGCAGAGTTCACGACCACCAGACCGAGAAGCGCTGCGCCAGCGGAGCCCGCCATTGCAACCACGGAGCTGAGACCGCTGCCGGTCAAATGCAGTTGGCCATTGGCAATTTGCCATTCGCCAGCTGGGATTGTTTGAACTGTACCGTTGGCCATCGTGACGTCCAGGGTACCGTTTGCGTTTTCAACATAGCTGGTCACCACGTTTTCAACGTTTTGGTAACCATCGGTTGATGCAGATGCTGAGTTGGCAAGAACCACACCAGCACCGGCAACTGCTGCTGCTGCCAGGGCAGCAGCGGACCCGGGTCCGGAGCGCTTTTCAGACGCGCTCTTTCCCGGGCCCTTCTTTTCAAAGAAGGACATTATAAATCTCCGTAAGGGACTATTTTTGTTCGGAAAGTGCGCTGCGCTTAGAAGTTGAGCGTCGCACCAATGGAACCGCCTTCGTCAGCGCTGGAGTAGCCTGCCGTCAGGGCCATACCACCGAAGCCCATGTCGTAGCTGAGGCTGATGCCGTAATCGAGATCTTGGTCAAAGCTTACGTCGACACCAACACCGTTGACGCTCGTGCCAACAGATCCTTCAATGATCAGACCAGATTTCTCGTGCTCAGCAACGTGGTAGTAGGATGTCAAGCCAACAGCCAAACCAGCAATGCTCATGTCGGCAGAAACGCCCCAATCTTTTTCGCTATCAAGTGCTGCTGCAAGGGAGATGTCGCCCAAGGAATAGGCCAAGCCAAGGTCCCAGTTGTCGACCATCTTCTCGGTATCAGCTTCGTCTTCCATTTCGAACGTGAAGGATGCACCGCCGAAGTTGCCGGAGGTCCCCAGCATCCAATTTGGACGGGAGTTGTCGGTAATCGTACCCAAAGACACCGCCCCGTAAACGTCAACGCCCATCATAGACAAGGACGAGCCGGACAGGGTCAAACCGCTGTTTTCAACAGACGCGGCGTCGCCAGCTTCACCAATAGCAGCAACTGTGCCGTCGAAGTCAGCAGTTGACAGAGTCAGCCTGCCGAAACCACCATCGATATAGATGGTTGCCCCAGAAGCGGTGACCAAGCGATCGACGTTATCCAGGTATGCCTTCGTGTCGGATTCTTCCATGCCGCTGATACATACGCGGCCAACCACAGTTTTGGTGGTGGACGATGCCAGAGCGACCTGCATGAATGGACCGATGTAAACAGCGGCGGCAACACGGTCCTCTGCAGCAACTGACGCGCCGTCGAGTCTGCTAATCTGACCGTTAGTCAGGCCAATCGCCAGGTTCTGAATGTCGTTCGATGTTACGTTTGAAATGGCAACGTAGGCACTGGCTGTAGCTTGGCCGGCCGGGAGATATGCGGTATCCGCAGCAGGTGCAATTTGCTTAGCGGGATCGCTGTTCTGATTAGAACTCATGAAACCGTTCGTAAAGCTTCCGTTAATAGCGTCGTCAAAACCGATTTCTGCATCGTTAGCGTTATTAAGTGGGTCATCGACTCTTACGAGTTCGGCCGTGTAGCGACCAGCAATCTTACAGATTGCTTCGGAAGGCATTGGACCTTGGTTGCCGGAGATGTTCATCGTAATGCCGTAAGCGGTCTGGTCGTCACCAATACCAACCCAATCGGAGTTGATTTTAACAGAGATGATCTGGTCGTCAGTAATAGCCTTACCACCCGACACAGCGTAGACTTTACCGTTAATGTCAGTGCGGCTGGAGTTGACGTACTTAACGAGTTTCTTGTCGTCGCCGTACAGGCTCAATTCCAGCTCACTGATCGTGCCCAGTGAGAACGAACCGCCGTACTTGATGCCAGCGTCTGTGCTGCCGTCGGCAGCGAGATTCAGGGAAATGCTCAGACCGCCAGAGCTTGAGTCGAACGCAAAACCACCGGTGTCTTTACCAAGACCGAAGTCCATGGTCATGCCGATGGTACCACCAAGTGTAACGTCTACTGCGCCTGCGGAGCCAGCAGCGGCTACGGCAGCGAGTGAGGAACCTGCAATCAGGAACTTTTTCATTTTCTCTTCTCCAAAAAAGATTCAAGAGACCGGTTACTTTGTGAGTGGGGTTTTGTTTGATGAGTAGGCCGCACCTAGCTCAATCCCCGGGTTGTGGTCTCTGATGCTCTTTTAAAAGATTCTTTATTGGCCAACAGGAGAATTAGCGATTATTGCGTTCGGACAGCGTTTCTAGTGGCATAATAGCCACCCTTAGTGGCATGAACCGGGAAATTTTCTCGCAACATGTCAGCATCGTGACATTTAACAAAAAACGGCCCAGATCGGGGCGATCGGGGCCGTTTTCCGAACTAAATTGCGGGTGGAGAAGTGAAAGGCCGTTGAAAATATTCTCGGCCAGCTCTTACCCTTGATCCATGGTCCGTTACCTTAAGGCAATTCATCGTGTGCGATCTCAGAAACGCCGGTAACGGGGGACCTGAGGGAGTCTTATTAAAGAATCCTTAATGGGTAAAGGGCAAAGTTGCTGATCAACTTAACATTTTGCTCGGACGACGGTGAAGCGGCGCGCAGTGGTTGAGTGCGCACCGGCTTTCCGGGGTTACCAAACCGCGCGTCCACGCGGGCGGCCCGATCGCTACCGCGTCAGGCGCTTGTATTTGATTCGCGTGGGTTGGTCGGCGTCGGCGCCCAGGCGGCGCTTTCGGTCGGCTTCGTAGTCGGTGTAGTTGCCTTCGAACCATTCCACGTGGCTGTCGCCCTCATAGGCCAAAATATGCGTGGCCAGGCGGTCGAGGAACCAGCGGTCGTGGCTGATGATCATCGCGCAGCCAGCAAACTTCTGCAGCGCTTCTTCGAGCGAGCGCAGGGTATCGACGTCGAGGTCGTTGGTCGGCTCATCGAGCATGATGAAGTTGGCGCCGGTCTTGAGCATCTTGGCCAGATGCACACGGTTGCGCTCCCCGCCCGACAGCTTGCCCACGGCCTTTTGCTGGTCCCCGCCCTTGAAGTTGAACGCACCAACGTAGGCGCGCGAGGGCATCTGGGTCTTGCCCACGTCGATCATGTCCAGCCCGTCAGAAACCTCCTGCCAGACCGAGTTCTTGTCATTGAGGTGGTCGCGGCTCTGGTCGACGTAGCCCAGCGAGACGGTCTCACCCACGCGGATCGTCCCGCTATCGGGGGTTTCCTGGCCGTTGATCATCTTGAACAGCGTCGATTTACCCGCGCCGTTCGGACCGACGATGCCGACGATTGCGCCCGGGGGCACGCGGAAGGTCAGGTCGTCGATCAGCACGTCATCGCCAAAGGCCTTGTTCACGCCTTCGATCTCCAGCACCAGGTTCCCCAGGCGCTCGGCCGTCGGGATGGCGATGGAGCCGGGTTCGTACTTCTCGCGTGAGGCTTCGTTGGCGAGTTCTTCGTACTGCTGGATCCGGGCCTTGGACTTTGCCTGACGCCCTTTCGCGCCCTGGCGCACCCAATCGAGCTCGCGGGCGAGGTACTTTTCCTTGTCGCTCTCAGACTTGGCTTCCTGGCGCAGACGCTTTTGCTTTTGCTCCAGCCATGAAGAATAGTTCCCTTCAAACGGGATACACTCGCCGCGGTCCATCTCCAGGATCCAGCCGGCGATGTTGTCGAGGAAGTAGCGGTCGTGCGTGACGCACACCACGGTGCCGGGGTACTCGTCCAAGAACCGCTCCAGCCAGGCAACGGACTCAGCGTCCAGGTGGTTGGTCGGTTCGTCAAGCAACAGCAGGTCGGGCTTGGACAGCAGCAGGCGGCATAGCGCGACGCGGCGCTTCTCCCCGCCTGATAGATTCTCAACCGAGGAATCTGCTGGCGGGCAGCGCAGCGCGTCCATGGCGATCTCAAGCGTGCGGTCGAGATCCCAGCCGTCGGCGGCGTCGATCTTTTCCTGCAACTCACCCATTTCCATGTAGAGCTCGTTCATGGTGTCGTCGTCGGTATCGGGGTCGGCGGTCAGTGCGACGACTTCGTTGAAGCGGTCGAGGACGGCCTTGGTCTCTGCCATGGCAAGCATGACGTTCTCGCCCACGGTCAGATGGGTTTCGAGCTGCGGCTCCTGCGGCAGATAACCAACCTTGGCCCCTTCGGCCGACCAGGCTTCGCCATCAAACTCGGCGTCGAGGCCGGCCATGATCTTCATCAGCGTGGACTTACCCGAGCCGTTCAGACCCACCACGCCGATCTTCGCACCGGGCAAAAAGCTCAGGTGCACGTTCTTGAGGACTTCTTTGCCGCCTGGGAACATCTTCCGCAGGCCCTTCATGACATAGACGTACTGATAGCTGGCCATCGTGCCGCTTTCCCCGTTTTCCAAGAGTAAGGTGTTGCTGGCTAGATAGGACGGCGATGAGGGCCTGTCTATGGTCAGTCGTTTAAGCTATAAGACTCGCATAATATTCAACGCATGCGAGTGGACTGTTCTATCGGATTCCGCGCGGCCTTTCGGCTGATTCTGGCGCAAATTGCGCTTCTCGCTCTTTCAGCTACCGCTTTGGCGCAGGTCTCCAATGAGCGGCCGCCCCCTGGGTTCTACAGCCAGTCCGGCGGTTGTGCGCTCAAAGACACCGTCATCACTTACCGCGACGACCGGCACGAGGTGAACCTGCAGTTCGACGCGCTGGGGCAATTAATGATTGTGGACGTGATGCTGCCGCTCGATGGCGTGCGCAGTCCTTACGGTGGACGTGTGTTTGGGGGGTATAGCTATTTCAGCTCTCCGACAGGCTTTCAGCTTAAGGATACTGAAGCGGTCTTTACCATCACCGGTCGGTCGGGCCCAGGGGCGCACGGACTGTACTTCGACTATGGTACGGAGCGTTGGTTTGGCTTTGCAGAGCGAGCCTGTGCTGACAATGAGTGGCTGCGCAACATTCGCAGGAAAACCAGTCCATTTCTGGTGGATATGATGAACCGAGGCGAGGTCGATGTTGGCGTCAGAATACAGGATATGGCCCGGCTGGTAGACCGGGCCATGGGTCGTCCTGTGAACTAGGACTTAGTTTGCCGGTGGCAGGATCACAGCGTCAACGACGTGGATCACACCATTCGACGTTTCAATGTCAGCAGCAATCACAGTTGCGCCGCCAACGATGACTGCGTCACCGGTTGCATCGATGGACAGCATCATGCCGGAAGCAGTCGCTGCTTCGAGGGCCTGACCCGCCAGGTCAGCGGACATGACCTTGCCGGGTACGACATGGTAGGTGAGGATCGCGGTCAGGGTACCAAGACCTTCTTCAGCCAACAGGCTTTCCACGGTGCCTTCGGGCAGTGCAGCAAAAGCGTCATCGGTTGGTGCGAAGACGGTAAAGGGGCCGTCGGACTTCAGCACGTCGACCAGACCAGCGGCCTGAACAGCTGCAACGAGCGTGTTAAACGCGCCAGCTTCTACAGCGGTGTCTACAATGTCAGCTTTCATGCCGTCCGCGAAGGAGGACGTGGCTGGACCAAAGGACAGGGCAGCGAGGGCGACAGCGGCGGTAGCAAATAACTTTTTCATCGGTGGTAATCTCCCGGTTGGGTGTAGCGAAAAAATCCTGAGCGTCGCAGCGGTGCGACACGCAAGACAAGACTTAGCGGGAAATTTGGTATTACCACTGCGACACATTGGTCCTACCAATCACAGCGGCGTTAGAGGCGCGTGAGCGCATTGACGCGCTAATTCAAACCCTCAGGCAGGGCTGCAACGATGTGGACCCTTGGTTCCAGGCCCCCATTGACTGCGGTGTGATAGCCGCGGGTATCGGTAAAATACACATGCCCATCGGCGGGCAAGTGGGTGCAGTGGTTGTTCACGATAAACAGGCTGCCCGGATTGGTCAGGATTGGGATATGCAGGCGCGGCTCAGGATCACGGTGCCAGGAATTGGCGTTATAGGAGACTTTGCGGAGGATCCGCATGCGGCCGATCTGCATATGTTGGCTCAGCGTGGCATGAACTTCGGCGAAGTAGGTGTCGGCGAAGTCGGGAACGAATTCACTGAACAGCGCCTCGTCAACGGGTTCTTCGAAGGCCTCTTCCTGATAACGCTCATCAGAACGCATGTGATACAGCCCTGAAAGGTCATTCTCTGACCACGGTCCAGTGTGACCAGGCTTCTGGGTCAAGGGGATTGCCCCCCAAACGTCGTCGGAGAAACCCTTGAGCCGTTCAACCTCTGCCAGGGCATCACGCAAAAGGCCAATGTCGAAGCGGATGTCCAGACGTTGGATTTCGGGTGACGGTTGGAATGACGCCACCTGCTCCGCCGCGACCGGCCGGCGCAGGGCCGCGCGAAACTCAGGAATCGAAAGAGACGATGCAGCATCCCCAGGGTAAGACATTGGTTTAACTCCTCAATCTGGTGCCTGTTGGGTCAAACGGTGCTTCGCCGAGCACGCGAGCCGCGTGCGGAAGACCCAGAGCAGCAACATCAACCTCGTGACCCGGCTCACAGAAGGGCGCTTTCAGAAAACCCAGCGCCAGCCCCTGTTCAGTCGTGTATGAGTAGCCGCCTGAGCTGACGCGGCCGATATACGCCCCTGCCTTCGAGAAAATCGGCTCGCCACCGACCGGATCGGCATTGTGCGGGGTATCGACGCTGAGGATGACAAGCTTCTCGCGCGGGGCGCGATCTTTAAGGTCGATGTAAGCCTGCTTTCCGAGGAACTCTTCTTCCTTGTCCAGTTTGATCAGCCGATCCAGGCCTACTTCCTGCGGCCAGTACTCGGGCGAGTATTCGCGGCCCCAGGAACCATAGCCCTTTTCCAGTCGCAAGCTCATCAAAGCCCGTGACCCCACAGGGCGCACGTTGAGCTCCTGCCCAGCGTCCAGAAGCGCCTGATACAGCGCAACCTGCTCGTCTTCGGACACATAGATTTCGTAGCCCAGATCCCCGGTGAAGCTCACCCGCACCACTTTGGCATCCAAACCCGCAACGGTCATTTGGCGGGAACGCATGAAGCGGAAGTTCTCGTTGCTCAGGTCTTCGTTTGACAGGCGACTTAAGAGATCGCGCGCGGACGGTCCTGCGACGTTGAAGCCAGCCCAGCCGCTGGTCATGCTGGTAAAGCTGACGCTGCTCGGGCGCGGCACGGCGTTGAAATAGCGGCGGTGGTAGCGCTCTGCCATGCCCGAGCCAATCATCAAGAAGTGCTCTTCGTCCAGCATGGTGATGGTGAAATCACCAGCAATCCCGCCCCGCACAGAGAGCAGCGGCGTCAGGCAGGACTTGCCGACTTCGGTGGGAACGCGGTTGGCGACGATTTGGTTGAGCCACTTGGCCGCGCCTGCGCCCTTGATTTCATATTTGGCGAAATTGGATACGTCGATGATGCCAACGCCCGAGCGCAAAGCCCGGCATTCGTCGCCAACGTGCTGCCACCAGTCTTGCCGCTCAAAGCCGTATTTCTCAGTGCGTTCCACACCCGCCGGTGCGTACCAGAGCGGGTGCTCCCAGCCGTAGTTGAGGCCAAACACAGCGCCCAGTTCTTTTTGCGCCTGGTAAGCGGGGCGCGTGCGAACCGGGCGACCGGACTGGCGTTCCTCAAACGGGAAATGGATGGAAAAACGGGTGCCGTAGGTTTCCATGGCGCGGGCTTTGGTAAAGGCCTTACCCGCCCATTCGCCGTAGCGGGCCATGTCCCAGGGGAACATGTCGTACTGGGGTTCGCCTTCGATGATCCACTGCGCCAGCGTCAGGCCAAGTCCACCGGACTGTGAAAAGCCGGGAATGATGCCGCAGGCGGTATAATAGTTCTGAAGCTCTGGCACCGGACCGAGCAGCGCAGCGGCATCGGGCGACCATATCATCGGGCCGTTGATGACCCGCTTGATCCCGGCCTCCCCCAGCACCGGCAGGCGTTCACAAGCGCGCATGACGTTGTCAGCGATCCGGTCGAGGTCATCGTTGAGCAGTTCATGCCCGAAATCCAGCGGTGTACCGTTTTCGGACCAGAAGCGGCCATCACGCTCGTAGGCTCCCACAAGGAAGCCCTTACCTTCCTGCCGCAGGTAGTACTCGCCGTCACGGTCTGCGACGGCGGGCAGTTCAAAACCCAGATTGGCCACTTCCGGCACTTCTTCTGTAACGAAGTATTGGTGCTCCATCGGCATCAGCGGCAGCTCCAGCCCCGCCAGCCGAGCCACTTCCCGGCCCCACAGGCCCGCTGCATTCACCAGCACACGGGTCTGAATGGTGCCTTTCTCCGTCACCACATCCCAGCCGCCGTCGGCGCGCTGGTTGGTTTCAAGCACTGGGCAAAACCGTTCGATGGTAACGCCGCGGTTGCGAGCGGCTTGGGCGTATGCGTGGGTGACGCCATTAACGTCAACGTGGCCGCTTTCGGACTCCCAAACGGCCATTTGAATGCCGTCGAAGTTCACAAACGGATGTTTCTCCGCTGCTTCTTTGAGGCTGATTTCGTGAAATTCCACGCCGTGAAACTGTCGTGCTTTGGCGGCGCTGATCCGCAGTTGGTGTGCGCGCTCGTCGGACTGTGCCAGATAGAGGTATCCGGTCTGATGAAACCCAACAGACTGCCCCGTTTCTTGCTCCAATTCCCGGTAAAGGTTCATGGTGTAGTACTGCAACCGGGCAATGTTATTGGTGTCGTGGAGACCGTGAACCCCACCGGCTGCGTGCCAAGAGGATCCACTCGTCAGTTCCTGGCGCTCCAGTAACATGACATCGGTCATGCCGAGCTTCGCCAGATGATAAGCAATGGAACAGCCAATGACGCCGCCGCCAATGATGACGGCTTCGGTTTGTTGTTTCACGAATCTTGCCTTCGGGTTCGGGTGACAGAAAACGTTAGATACACCATCACCTCACCCTGAAGAATCTTTCGTTTGCGCGCCATAGTGGCGACATAATGAGATTTGGGGTCGTATTCCTTGCGCGAACGGGGGCTCACTGTGCTAAGCACGGCGTCACACTACGGCAATACGCGGAAAACCCATGATTCAAGTGGAAAATGTCTCAAAGCATTTCGGCGGTGTTAAGGCAGTAGATCACGCCACGCTGACGATTGCAGAAGGGTCGATCACGGGGTTGATCGGGCCTAATGGGGCCGGGAAAACAACTCTCTTTAACTGCATCGCCGGCGCGCTGGTGCCAACCGAGGGTAAGATCACCCTGGACGGCGAAGACATCACGGGGCTGCAGCCCCACGAGCTGTATGAAAAAGGGCTGATGCGGACCTTTCAGCTGGCCCACGAGTTCTCGACATTGACCGTGACAGACAACCTGATGATGGTTCCGAGCGATCAGGCTGGTGAGGGGCTGATTTCAGCGTGGTTCCAGCGTGGCAAGATTCGGGAGCAGGAGCAGGAGATTTTGGCGCGCGCCAAGGATGTGATTGCATTCCTCAACCTGAAACAGGTCGCCGACGAGCTGGCAGGCAATCTGTCGGGCGGGCAGAAAAAGTTGCTCGAGTTGGGGCGTACGATGATGGTTGACGCCAAAGTGGTGCTGCTGGACGAAGTCGGCGCGGGTGTGAACCGAACGCTGCTCAAAGACATTGGAGACGCGATCATCCGTCTCAACAAGGAACGCGGCTATACCTTCTGCATG
>Ga0209632_10004644_pt1 | contig 12121 bp, 15 predicted proteins | sample COG_10_FD_184754 | JGI IMG/M metagenome (GOLD analysis project Ga0209632, IMG submission 184754) | Pelagic Microbial community sample from North Sea - COGITO 998_met_10 (SPAdes) (version 2) | ecosystem: Environmental > Aquatic > Marine > Neritic zone/Coastal water | place: Helgoland, sampling...
AAAAAAAATCAATATCGTTTCGAACAAACTTAAATTTTTTTCTTAGTATACCAATTTGATAGAAAAAAAAGGTAGTCCCCACCACGGGGTAACTAGATTTTGTCACAATTTCGTACTTGTAAGGGAACAAAAACATTAAAATTTGCAAATAGCACTCAAATACAATACGGAAAAAAAAAAGCTGTCACAATGAGTAAAAAAAAAGCTACATTTGTTGATAGTAATTTTGACTACGGAAAAAAAGAAATATAAAATAATACATTGAACACTGTGGGTGGTAGTGTAAAGGACATAGGAATTTTGTTTGATTCTAATGCTGTGTTCTGTTTTGTTTAAAGTACAAAAATGACTAGTCTTAAAAAACTATTTTAAAACTGCGTTTTGGACCGTTTTCATCCTAAAAAACCCCTCCCTATGCTATGCTGTAAAAAGTGCACCTGATTAGTGTGAGCGTAACCCTTTCGTAACTCTACCGATTACCTGCTATTACCTGCTCAAGCCAGTCCGACCCCTTCCCTCTCACCTGTTAGTCGCATTCCCTCTCACCTGTTAGTCGCATTCCCTCCTTATTGCATGTATTGCATACAACTACGTAGCGAGTGCAACGCAGAGGCATTGACAACGTGATTTTGAAAAAAAATAAAAAAAATCTACATCAATCCGCCAATATAAGTGCTATGGTCCTGTGTATAAAATGTACTTAAATTGTAGTCTAAAACGAAGCGCTGCGGTGGATTTAAAATAATATAAAATTGCATCATATATATACTAAACTTGGCCTGAGGACGGTAGCACCAAGTGAGGTTCACGCGGTTCGAAGGTCCCGCTGCTTTTAATACCTTAAAAATGCACGAACACCATGATGAATATAGGTTAGGTTAAGGAGTATACCTAACGTTTTCTATATTCGCGTGTCTTTCGTCTTTTTTTTTGCAATGCTATTCAATGCTATTCAATGCTATTCAATGCTATTCAATGCTATTCAATGCTATTCAATGCTATTCAATGCTATTCAATGCTATTCAATGCTATTCAATGCTATTCAATGCTATTCAATGCTATTCACACTACTACGGTAACAGGTTCATAGGTGTTGTCTGAGCGTAAGAGTACGACAACGCTTACTAAAGCAAGCAGAGCACCGATAAAGTCGTAAACAATTACATAACTTTTTAATTCATTGTAGGGCAGGAATGGCAACGGTAGTGTGACGGCAATAGTTAAGACCATGGCAACAATGTTCGTAACTTTTTTTGCAAAAGCTATGGTTACGCTGGCCATGGCTATAATGGATACAAAGACTGTTATCTCGTAGGTATCAACAAGAAACTCTCCTAGGTTTTCTCTGGTGACGCATTGAAAGAAAGCAAAAACAGCTTCTGGAACGGGGTCACAAAGCTCTGCGGCAATGCCCTCAGTGAAGAAGATATGAAAGACGTGCGATTGTAAGATAACCATAGGCAGGGACAATGCAAGGGTCTGGGCAACGGAGCGCGAAGCGGAGAGCGAAGCTGTCTGGCCTTTATTCCATATGTTGTAAAGAAAAACGGCGTAAAGAAGTACGCCTAGGATGACGGCTAAAATTTCTAAGGCAGTCATAATTTGAGTTCCTAAGCTGAGTGCAAGGTAGCGGGCGCGGCTGTAATATACTGTTCTCCCTATGCGATTGCCTTGAGTCTGGCAAGACCGACTTTGATGCTGACTTTACCGTCGATGGAGAACTCGTACTTGGTTCCGTCCTGTCCGATCATGGTGCTGTAGTCGCTCTCTGCGTTCATCAAAAAGGTTTGCGTAAAACCGCGAGGGATGGCGTAGAAGTACATGTTGTCGCTGTCGTTCTGGGGCTCTCGTTTTAGGAACTGGTAGTATGCGTTGATGCTTAGCTTGGTTCCTCGCTCACCGGCGGTGCGCTGGGTTCTTTGTTCTCTATAAAATTCTTCCCAGTCTTCCTTCTTTGTTCTCGTACCTTTGATCGGTAGATAGCAAAGTATTTTCTTTTGCTTGGGAAGTGCTTTGAAGAGACTCTGGAATCCTTTGTCTTTGACGCCGTCGCCCATTCGGCGATCGTTGTAGGCGCGTATTTCGATGTAGTCTGACGAACGGTCTGACATTGCCTGCTGTAAATTTCCGCGGGAGCCTGTATTATAGTACCCTGAGAAAAGAGCAAGAAGAGAAGTCAAAGCACCTGCCTATCAAGTGTATTTAATGATGTGGCTCGACGCTAAATACCTGTTCATTGCGAACATTGTGCACAAGGTAATAGAAAGGGCGACAATAAAGAAACCAATTCCTTTGTGGCAGTGGAAACGTTCGCGCGCGCCATACTGTTACGCCCACGAGTACGCAGAGGAATTTGGGCAGCATTTTTCGATAGGCAACATTTCAGCGGAGCACGAGCGAATTTGGAGGGAGTCGCCCTTCTTTCCGAACATTCCGCCTGTCGAAGCGTTTTACGGTGAAGCGGCAGAGGATGATTGGCAGGGTGTGTACGATTCGTACAATTGCGAACGACGACGCAAGGAAGCCCTTCGAAGAAAGAAGCACAAGAAGAATTACGACCAGTATTACAACGGCGTGCGGCGTGATCGCAGGCGTAGGCGAAAGGCTGAGGCACTACAGCTGAGACAAGAGTATTGGGAACAGCGAAGAGAGTCAAGCAACCGTATTTTAGCATGCAAGTAAATTTATTGAAAAAGGACGCAATTAGTAGCGAGGATTTTTTTGTAAAAGAAAAGAAACTAGTCTTACATTTAGTCGATAAGCACAAGCAGTCTGTAAAATTTAAAATCTATTCAAAGCGCGATGACTTTGACAACTACCTGATCAAATGCAGGGGGTGCTATCGCGGAGGTTATGTTGCTACTTACAAGCTGTTAAAATCGATCGGCCCTTTAGATGAGCTATATTCGATAGTTGCTGAGCATCTGCTGAGGACAATAGCCGGCGTCTATGAAAGGGACAAAGAAGTAATTGCTAGTCTCCCGCGCTTCAATCGCCACATTTTGACTACGGATCGGATCTATTAGCAAGTCGATTAAAATATGACAAAAATAACGCCGCACAGGAAAGAGAATGGCACAGAATTAAAGCGCTGTAGCAAATGCAAAGAATGGAAGGTTTTGGGGGAATATCACATAGACAAAAGCAAGAAAGATGGACTGCGTACCATTTGTAAAGTTTGCAGAGAAGTAAACGACTTACAATACCGACGTAAACACAAGGAACAAATTGCGCAAAGAATGAAAAAATATTACAACAGCAATACTTCAACCATAAAAAAGAAAAGGAAGGAATATTACGAAAAAAACAAGAAAAGTGTTAACGAAAATAAGAGAAAAAGGTATAGAGAGGATATAGAATACGCAGAACAGAGGAGAAAATGTCAAAGGCAACATATAAAACATCTTAAAAAAAATGAACCAGACAAGTACAGAGCCGTTCAAAACAGGAAAAACGAATGGTCAAAACGGAAAGCAAGAAAAGATCCGTGCTACCGTATGTCTAGATGCATAAGTTCTGGTGTAAGAAATTCGTTAAAAAAGGCAAAGCTGAAAAAAAACAACGGGAGTTTCAAGTACATCTCTTGTTCCCCAAGCTTTTTGCTTGAACGCCTTGAAAAAATGCGAATTGAACGTGGTTTAAATGAAGACTACCACGTAGACCATATGAAACCGTTGGCATCATTTGACCTAAGTGACCCAGAAGAATTAAGACGCGCATGGCATTTTTCGAACCTCCAAAGCTTGTCTCCAGAAGATAATTTAGCAAAGGCCGACAAAATAATTTACGACATGAAATGGACAGGAGACGAATGGGTCATTCGTACAAAAGAAGGAAACGGCTTATATCGACCTACAGCCTTGTTTCGTTCACTCCTCTTAGTTTAATATTTGTATATATAAGTATGCTTACTCCCTACAGTACACTAAAATGGCTTCAAAAGAGGACCTAGAAAATCTTACTCTAGTTGACGACGAAGAAGCTCCGCTGGTTGAAAACGAAGATGGCAATTTGCAGCGTCGCATGAAGCGCCCACAATCCGCGCGTGAACGTCTTTCTGCGTGCTTTACCTGCGAGGCTTTTTGTCTCGTTTCGTTTGATTTTCTGTTTTGCTGGCCGAGGTACGCGTGCGGGCTGTTGCCCCTAATCGGGTGCTGCCCACGGGTGGACCCTTTGCCTCGAAAGACATGCCCGTGCCCAATAAACGCGCGGACTGCAAATCTGGCAGCTGGTATTTGGCATCTGCTGCTAGCTCTCTTTGCTACTATTGCGTTGCTGATTCAGAGCTCTACGCCAAGGGGTGAGGAAAGACTCTTCAAATTAACACTTGAGTGGAGCATGCCCGTGCGGCAATTTTCTGCACCGGAGTATCAGTCGCCGCAGGTGCAAGATTGGCTAAACAACCGCTGTCAATTGCCGGACGGCTCGTACACGTGCCCCGGCAGAGAAAACTCCGATGAAACTATCTTTGACTTCTTCAATTGCGTCCTCGACCAGAACACGACCACGAGCGATACGGTTAGCAACGCATTTGATTTGGCGTCGCCGACCAAGCGTGAGTCTTACGATTTCCCGTTCCCCTTTTACATCTTGTATCTCGTGATCGCGTTTTCGCTGATCACATCGATCTTTCACTTCTCGCTAGCGACGTGCTGTTTCCGGTTTTATTTGTCAGAGTTAGACCAGAAAAGACAGCCATTGCGTTGGTTGGAATACAGTAAGTTCCTTTCGCCCCCTCTGTTTTGTTCTGGCACACTCCTAACACACATCTATCAATTTTAAAGGCATCACGGCTAGTATCATGATGATAATTGTCCTCCAGCTTTCAAATGTCACCGATCCGTTCATCCTAGGCTCCTCCTTCCTGCTGGTAGCTTCGTACAATACTTTAGGTGCTGCCACGGAGTATCCAGAAGTAAAAAAGTGGGGCGTTCGCGTATGGTTCTACGCGGTCTCAACGTTAGGTTTCGCGATGACCTTCCTGACAAGTTTCTTGTACTACTACGCGGCGATCTCACCGTGGCTGGATGTTGGGGGCTGTTCCGCTTGGGGCGATATCTTTGGCTTTATTGGCATTGCAGTTTGGACGTTGTTCATTTCGTACTTAACCTTCCCCATACTCGATACAACAAAACATGTATTCCTCTGCTGCACTGAAAGGGGTATGTTCGGCTATAACGAAGATGAAGCAATGATAACGTTAGACGACCCCGACGACGAGCTCCTGTGCTGCTGGCGCTGCTTTGTGGACAAGAACGAGAAGCTCCGCGGGGTAGCGTTGCACGAAAAGCGTCGCGTGGATGCGTACCGGTGCGCTGAGGTTGGCTACATTATTTTATCGTTCGTGAGCAAGACAATCCTCGTGGTGATCGTTGGGGCGTCAGCACTGAATCGCGGCGGGTAGAGTATATAAGATGGGGTCAGTCTATCTAAGTACGAGTCATGCCAAAACACAGCAAGAAAGGACGTGGCAAGAAAGGAAAGAAACCAAAGAGACCAAAGCAAGGTTCTTGCTGGAAAAACTACCATCGTGTGAAGGGCACGAAGCAAGGCAGCAAAGGGTCGTGTGCAAAAAATTAAAAAATACGAAAAGCCAGCAGGGCACAGCGTTGGCGTCCTGTGGCTCTGAAAGAAAAAAGAAAAGTCCCGAGACATTTGCCTAGCAGGCAATAGGGAGTAAAACGAAAATTTAAGTGGCATTTAATAATTATTTTTGATACGAAACTTTGCCCTACTCCTAACCCTCCTAATCATTTATTATGCCGGAGTCGCTGCGGTGTTATAACAACAGCAAAGATTTTTTTTTGCGGTACAATGTGAGAGGTTCTAAATTTTCATTCCATGTGTTTGCTCTCTTTTCAAACCCAAGGTCTTGAAGTAAAAATTCTTCTAAGTCGGGGTGCATAATTTTACCTACGTACAGCCAACCACCGTCTTTGACCCATTCAAAAAGCATTGTTATAAGATGTATAAATTTCATCTTCATTGTGTTCCTGTGTGGGGTGTACTCTTTGTCTTGGCTTTTGTGCCATGCCCCCCCACAGTCGGGAACGTAAACAACGTCAGCCGTTTGGTACTGTTGGTTGCCCGCAAAAATGTCAGCCTTTATGTTAGCCTTGTTTGGCGGTCCGTACTCCAGTCCATTGTCTATGTATTTGTAAGTAATGTTATCTAAAGATAGTTTCGATGCTTCTTCTTCGAACCACTTTTGCAACCAGTGAGAATCTGGGTTTCTGTGACACATGACGTAAATAAGAGTCATGGTTGTAGGTTGTGTTTGTGGAATGTATTGTTTCTACTTATATAGTCGTCAAAAGTGTATTAAATGATCCACGATAGTTCCCTTGCTGTCGTCCTGCTGGTGTGCTGCGGTGTTCTGTGCTTTCTTCTAGTTCTCTACGCTATGAAACAAGCATCGGCAGCGCTGACAGCAACATAGCACTATGGAGTTGGTTTGTAAGCGTTTAAAAAGAAAATTGCCGCTGGAGTTGTACGGTAAAGTGGAGGCCCTGGCCCACGACCTCGCTCCAGTCATGGCAGAACTTCTGGAAAAACGGAAACAGATTATCCCTCAGATGGTAATTACAACTCGTAACGCTACGAATTTGAGGTACTTGGTTGACCGTTATAAGCAGGATTTGCACAGCATAACTCATATGCAGCGGGGCAGTCAAATGGTGTACAGGGTTGAGGTGGGGTTTACAAGTTCTCTCCACAAGGTCCGCGTGTATAAGTACGTGCGTCAGCCGCGCTGGATGTATCGCCGGGCTACGTGGCGTGAGGTGGGAGTACTGGTGTGAGGTGCCTATTCTCTAAGATATAAATAACGACAATAGCGTTGAGAATACCGACGAGGGCTGCTTCTACTGCAAGCACGATTGCGCCGATGATTGCACCGTACACACACCAAAGAACACCTGCGCAGGCGTGCATAAAAAAGCATTCAAGCGATAAATCTTTGACGGATGCTCTGCGCAGTATCTTCAAAATCTGAGGCAAAGTGGCCGAAATGCTCAAGAAAGAGGCCGTGATAGAGAGAAGTAGGGTGAGCATTTTATGTGGTAATAAACAATTCATATATACAGCCAAGTGGCTCTATTTAAGTATGCCTAAAGTGACCCCTTTGCTGTGCTCTGTTAAGCACTGCAAGAGGGAGACAGTGGGGGGCTGGAAAATATGTCAACATCACCGCGAGATAAACAAGAAAAGTGAAAGAAAACGCAGGGAGAAGGCGGCCAAGCGGACTGCCAAGGACGGGCATCGAATATGCAAGCGGTGCTGTAGAGAACAGCCCGATAGTCAGTACCGCTCTTGCTACAGCCGTCGAACGACCTTAGTCAAAGAGTGTGCTACGTGTCGCGCAATAACGAGCAAATCCCAGCGAAACGATACCACGAAAAAGGGTCGATGCCGGAAGGTTTGGATGGACTGGAAAAACTCGCACAGCTGTCAAGTGTGCAACTACATTGGACAGTGTATAGAAGCCGACCATCCGTTGGGAGAGAAAGTACACAACTGTTCCCATTACAGTTGGTGGGCTCGGAACGGTGGACCGAATGCGCTGGCCAAAGAGCTCTCTATCTGTCGCCCCCTGTGTACTTTTCATCACCGTATACATTCACAGGAAGTGCGGGGGGTGTGGAAAACACCTTGCGTTGTGAAGAAGCGCACGTACGTGAATGCATACAAGCTAAAGATTGACAAGTGTGAGCTTTGCGAACGCCAAATTCAGGGAGAGAAGGAATGCTGTGCGTTTGATCTGGATCATCTTGATCAAAGCAAGAAACGTGATACTATATCCGTGATGGTGAGTCGGTATCCCCTCAAGACGTTTTTCGCTTGCATCGATGAGGAACTTTCAAAAACACGCCTCTTGTGCTGTATGTGTCATCACCCGCACTCAACGGACCAGAACGAAGCGAATCGTGCAGAGCATATGATTGAGTAATTATAAATAAGTTGTAAAACAAAGCCTATAAAGCTGTCGAAGCCCGTTTTAAAAAACAATGCCAGAGAAATCTCTGCTTGTCCTATCTATCGGCGGGTTTCTGCTTTTCTCCTTCCTCTTAACGTTTTTCCAAAACTTTCACTCTCACTGGATTTCAAGAACCGAACGCGCGGCGCGTGCTCGGCTTTATCTGAAGAGCGAGGTTTGTACAAATGCTCGGCTGAGAATTCAACTCGGCCCTGACGCGGCATGTGCACAGAAGGAGCACGAGCTGCGAGTGCAGCCGTTCAATAGAGCAATTTTTGACACGTTAGAGGACTACAGTTTATGCGGCCACCGCCGATGCGAGGCGATGGCCCAGTGGGCGATAGCTTACAAATGGTTGTTCTTAGGGGCCGCTGCTGTGCTGTTGTACTTTTACATGCAATGCTTCTTTTTTTCGTTTCAAATGAATAAGATGCAAAGCTGGCAGCAGCAGTTGACTTTGCCCGGTGGTCAAAGCATGCATTTAGACTAGATGAAAGATGAATAAAAATAATGATATATATACTACCGTTCTCCGTCGTATTACCCTTTTCACATTACCAAGTATATTTATTCAATATGTCCCTCGCTAATAATATCGATTTATCCTCATTGCCAGGTTTGGCAAGTGGCTCGACCACAAATGCCGACAACCCCTACGTACGTATTGTTAATTCACCTCTATGTTAATGTATTGCTAACAAGATTGTATTTTTTCCACAGGAACCGTTTTTCGGTCCGGTTTCCGTTCAAGACGGCCAAGGCGTGAAGGCATCCGATGGTACGTACACAACTCCCTCCTCTTTTCCCCAAGCATGCACTAACACAATTTATCCTTTACCCAGTTTTCTCCCATGAAACCTACAACCTGTAAGTCAAGGCCTTTCCTTTCCAACCAACGCCAATGCACGTCTAACACCTTCTTCTAAAAAATTACCAGGCCCGACGCCTACAAGGGCAAGTCCGCATACATGGAGGACATCATGGACTTCCTGATCACGCGCACGGACGAGTGGTACACTTCGCGTGTGTGCCCGTGGCGCATGACAGACCAAATCAACGTCAGCTGGAACATTTGGCGGTTCAACAAGTACGTACCTCAACCTTTCCCCGTTTCACTTGCCCGTTGCACGCACTGACACACAACTTTTCATTCACCTACAGGACGATGGCAGATCTTGAAGTGAGTATTTTTTACGACTTGCTCTTCGGTTAACCTTCACTAACATTCCCCCCCTTTATTCCTAACACGAAAGCCACATCAAGGCGTGCCGCGCTACGTTACGGCCGAGTCCGAAGAACGTTCCGACCGTCTGTTGCGACGTGGTCTTGCGTTCATCATTGAACACGGCTTTTGGACCACCGAACGGTAAGTTAGTCCCTTCTCCATACTCTTAACGCGCGCTCAATTCTAACTTTCTCTCCAATTCAATCTATAGCGGTCGCAAGCATTACTTGACCAACTTACAGCAGATAACTTCAGCTGTGCACGAGACGTGCTACTACGGAGTGCTTCACGCTCTTTTGGCGTCTAAGAACCATTACAAGGAGTGGGTACGTACACAACTTTCATTCTATTTTTCCCATGCAATACCTAACACATGTTTTCTTTTAGCAACGACAATACGGCCGACGTGTTGTCCGGATCGACGACCTCATGCGAATGGAACGAAACCGATGGGCTGTGTGCCAGAAAACGCCCCGCGGCATGTTTTTGCTGGATGCAACGCTCCGCGACATGTTTTCGTACCAAAACGTGACACCAAACACGTGGATCCTACCGTCAAAGGTTGGGATTTATTTGTCGATGGTTCCATCGAACGTGGTGTCCGTGGAGGAAGCTGGCCCGTCGAAGGCCATCGCGGACAACAACTCGAACCAAGGGACTGCAAAGACCCTGACGACGTTCCGCGGCTCGGCCGTGTGCGAGACTCGTCCGTTCGGTACGTACTCCCTCATCTCCCTCCTCCTCTCCCCAAGCATGCACTAACACAATTTATCCCTTACACAGACATGGACTTCTCTGGCGAGCCGACCGAGCTCCTGAGGCGCGAAAGTAAGTACACTTCTTCTTCCAAATCTCCGTGAACGAAACTAACTTTTATCCTACTAAACAGAAATGATTGGCGAATACTATCCAATGCTCGCCCACGACGCGCCGGACGGCGAGGACTACCGCACCGACCACCGTAGCATCTTTATCTACAATGCTGATGTAGACAGGTTCGAAAAGGTCCAAGTCGAAGATGCTCTGGACAACTGCTTCCGCTGGAGTAAAGACGGAAGAGGCGAACCATCGGGCGACCACGACTACATCCAGAAGGAGTACGGCATCCCCGCCCGCGACGTGTCCTTGCGAGACGACCCGTTGATGTGCCATCACCAGAACGAGCTAGACGACAAGCCCGACGGTATCTGTGCATGGCTCGGGGACATCCCGCTCGAGCACTTCCGCGATGCGGACATCCGTTCGTGGGCGGAGACGGTCCGCCGCGCTGCCCGCGTTCATGGTGGCAAAGAAGGCATTCCTTCAAAGGTTTCCGAGTTCTTGGTCGAGATCTTGAACGGTGGTGTACAGGGCGCTGCCGCCGTTGGGGCTGGCAGTCAGGTTAACTACCGCAACGACTTGGCAGGCATGGACGACAGGATTGGCTCCCGCGGCCGTGGCGGCGGAATGCATTTGGGTCAACAAGGCTACTCGTTGTTCAACGTGCCAAGCCCGGTTGCGCCGCTCGTGTCCGCGTTGCAGGACTCGTGGGACCCATCCCTTGCGTCCGCCGTCCTCGGCCATGGACACCCGCAGCTGGCGTACATTCCTCGGCTGTCGGAGGAGCAGATCGTGCAGCGCATGCACGGCTCGTTCCCCGAGATGTGGAAGTCGTTGGTGAACGCCGCGGACTTCGACGAGATCCGCGCCTCGGTCGTGGACGCGGTGAACAACGCCTCGACCGACGACGAGCGCCTGAACATCTTGAAGCGTTCCAACGCGCAGTACGAGCAGTCCTTGACGAGCCGCGCCGTGACCCGCCGAAGCAAGCTGACCGACTCTGGTCTCTTGGACCGTGCGCTCGTGGAGCTGCAAGCGCCAGCTAAGAAGGCGTCCCGCGCGGTAAAGGAGGCGCGCGCGTTCTTGGAAAAGTTCGACACGACCGTTCAATACTACCAGCAAGTGAACGAGGGGCAGAACGTGGACGCCCTGTCGCTGCTCCAAGAAGTGGTCCGCGACTACATTCAGCCGCTGAAGGGAGCGGACGCTCGCGCGATGGAGCAGCAGATCGAGCAGCAGATCAGCAACGGCGACGCGCTGACCCCTGAGATCCTTCGTTCGTGGAAGCAGAGCGTGTCCCAGTCAACGATGGACGACAACCTTCGCACGTTGGCAAACAAGCTGAGGCCCGCCGGTGTCATGGTGGACCCTACCGCCGGCAGTGCCGACGAAGCGGCTGCCCGCACAAACCGCGCAGCGTACAGAACGGCGATCCAGACCCAGATCCGCGGGGCGGCATCATCAACTGGTGGTGAACTCAGAGGCAACATTCAGCGCGACCGTAGCGCCGGCGCAGGCGCGGCGGGGGGGGCATACGATAGTACTCTAGACGAGAATATCTCCCGTGAGCGCAATCAGCGCATGCAAGAAGCGGGCGCGAGAGTACTTGCTGCTGGTGCAGCGCCAGCGGCCCCTTCCAGTGGCATCACCATCAACGCCCAGTACAAGCGAATGTTCTGCAACATCCGTTTGAACCGTGATGTGCTGAAGAAGTTTGCCGAGTACGACATCTTGATTCCGTTCGGGTTCATGCTGTCCCGTCCGTTCATGCGCTACGACATGTGTAGTGGCATCCTCTGCGAGGCCGGTAGCGATTTGGGCCAGACCTTCATGGGTCATGCAGACTTCCAATTGGTACGTAGACCGTTCTCCACCCCACCTTCTATGCTTCGCACTAACATTTTTCTCAATAACACAGACGGATGACGTTATTCACAAGGTACACGTGGGACACTACACGTTCTATAGCAAGACTATAATTCACAATGAGAAGAAGCTAACGATAGCTGAAGATATTTTCGTAAGTACCGCTTGCCCTTGCCCGCCCTCCAATGCACGTCTAACACACTTTCCAATTCAATTTACAGGCCGCAGGGTACAAG
>Ga0209632_10004659_pt1 | contig 12104 bp, 8 predicted proteins | sample COG_10_FD_184754 | JGI IMG/M metagenome (GOLD analysis project Ga0209632, IMG submission 184754) | Pelagic Microbial community sample from North Sea - COGITO 998_met_10 (SPAdes) (version 2) | ecosystem: Environmental > Aquatic > Marine > Neritic zone/Coastal water | place: Helgoland, sampling...
TCTTGCAAATCTGATCCCCATAGGCGGGCAGGGCGCTTGCCTTTAAATCGTCCGACATAACCAGAAGGATGTTCTTAATCTTTTCGTAGGCTTGGGCATGAACGATGGACGCGGTTAGCCAAGTTGAGATAAACAAAAGATAGAATAAATTTATCATTTATGAGCGTTACTGGAGGTCGTAATGACTAGTTGCTTTCCGTCCGGAAAAGTGTTTTCCAAAAGCCAAGAAAAGCGAGCAGGATACCGAAGGCACCGATTCCGAGTGCTATCCAAAATTCTGAGTCTTTTGTGTAATCATTCAGCTCGTAAAAACCAATATAGGCGGACACTAGTCCAAAGGTAATTGGATAACCAAAGAAAACGAGTGAAAGAAAAGATCTCCGAAAAACAAAAAATCCGCCCAGGCAAAAAGATACCGCAAGGATAGGTACAATTTGTGGTCCTATCATCAAAAAGGATCCAGCCATCAGGGTAATGGTAAGAAACGAGACTAAGATACTTTTGATGATTCTGAATGGTACTGTACCGAGATTGGTTGGGGATATTCTATTTCGCTTAGATCTGTTCTCCATAAAAATGAAAAGGGAAATGACGATCATCGCGGCTAAAAAAATGAGAATGGAATTAATTGTCATAGGAATTAATTTGCACGGTTTCGATCGATGTTACTGGGCTTTCCGCTAACCTCATGGTGGGTCGCAATCAGAATAGGTTTTCCTTCTGCCCGCTTTACCTCAATGGAAAGAAACCCGCCCTGAACCTTTAGGAAGGTGTGCTCAGGTAAACGGTTTCCATCCCTCCAACCCCCAGCGTGTTCGTCCGATGCGGAACCGCAGGAAAATTCCTTTAACCCGGTTTTACGATCGACGGAAATATATTGCCAATGACGGTCTCCGCAGACCACAAAAGTATTTTTATGAGAGGCGATAAAATCTCTTATCTCATTACCTTCGTGGGTAAACCCTTTGTTTGCATGATTATCATTTTTGGATGATCGATCCGGACCAACCACCGGTGTTGGTGAGACGAGTATACGAAAAGTAGCATCCGATTCTTCAAAGGTGCGGAAAAACCACTCCTTTTGTTTCTTTCCCCAGATCGTTTTCTCGGGTCCGTCTGGCTGATTGTTGGGGCTACGGTAGTCCCGGCCTTCCACCATCCAGATTTGCAAGTCCTTACCCCAGCGCACGGTTCGGTAGTTGTCTTTACGTACAGGGAATTGTTCTGGGAATAAATTCTTTCCCTGTTCCCAGGTTAAATCCATAAAATCCACCCCGGGCCATGAATCGTTGCAGGTTGTATCATGGTCATCTTTCATGAAGTAGCTCGCCACCTGTGTGTGAAAATTGGCAAGGTGAGGCAGACCATAAAGCCGGTTCCACTTAAAGCGTGCCAGTTCCCGGTTGGTTGCCCAGGGCATGGGCTTGTCGTAGTACTCAATATCTCCGGTATGGATAAAAAATTCCGGGTCCAGTTTGAGCATATTTGGATAGATTTTATGCCCTTTGGGAGTATCCCTTCTCGGGTAGTCCTGGCAGGAAGTAACCACAAATTTAATGGGGGCAATCATCTCATGAGCAGGTGCTGTACGGAATTTTCCTCGTATAGTTTGCCCAGCTTTTCCTTTTGCCGAACAGCTTTCGACCTGAACCTCGTAGGTTTGCCCGGGAAGAAGGTCTCCGATTTCCACTTTGCGGGTGAAGTCCCGATCCTTGTCCACGGGTAACCACTCTGTCCTCGTCGCCTCCTCTGCCTGGTTCTGCCAAGAGATGCGTACGCTTCCGTCAATGCCAGGTACGGCACCCTCCATATCGGCGAGGCTTTTTCCTTCAGGGATTTGCTGGGCGTGCTTGGGGACCTTGCGGAATTTTTCGCCATCTACAAGGGTGGTGGCGTGCTTGGTCAGTCGCGTCCAAATAATGGCCGAGTCCTGAGTGACCTCTCCGATCTTTAAACCATTGGCAAAAAAAGTCTCCGCCCACAACGGAAGAGAAAACCCACATAGAAAGAGCAGAAGTCCTTTTTTCATTCCACTCCTCACAATTTCTTGATCCGTAAATTCCTGAACCAGACAGGGTCACTGTGGTCCTGCAAAAGAATCGGGCCGGTCCAGGAGCCAAACCCTTTCTGTGCATTATACTTGCTCTTGCCAAAACAATCCTTCCATTCAGGAGAATCGATTGATATCTCAACGATCTTTTCTCCATTCATCCAGTGTTGAATAAGGTTTCCCTGAGCAATAATTTTTGCCTGGTTCCATTGCCCAATAGGCAAAAGAGGTTTGGTCTTGGGTGCGGGGACTAAATCGTAAAGCGAACCTGCCAAATGTGAGGAGATGTGATTGTCCCGGTGATTTAGGTCATCGAGCACCTGGTATTCGAGACCAAATTTTCTCTGGGTACGGTATTTCACGCCGCTGTTTCCAGCCTTTGAAATTTTCCATTCAAAGGATAACTCAAAATCCTTGTAGTCTTTTTTGGTAATGATGTCCCCTCCTTTACTGAATCGATGGACCACACCTTCCTCGATTCGCCATCCTTTTTGTACAGCTTTTCCGTTGAGGGTTGTCCATTGAGAAAAATTATTTTTGGCAAAGAGATCGATTCGTTCTGGTTGTTTGCCACGGTCAAATTGATTAAGTACAAGGTGGAGCATTGCCCTGGTTTGCTTCTCATTGGGCGATAATTTTTGAAGGGGATTTTTTTCCAGCCTGTCTTGTGAAATATCGTAGAATCTCCCGGTGTTGTAGAGTTTATAACGCTGGGTTCTGGCCCATTGCTGAAATTTACCGTCTTCTCCTTTTACCCTGTAAAAACAGTGCACCCATTTTCTTGGGTTTCCTTGCTTGCCGGTGATTTGGGGAAGGAAACTCTGTCCATCCAAAGTGAGGTTGGGAAGTTGGGGAGTTTGGGCTGCCTCCAAGAGGGTGGGGAGGAAATCGCTGAAGTCTACCGGGTCCACTTTAACCTGTTTTCCAGGAATGGTCTTGGGCCAGTTGGCGATCAGGGGAACATGGGTACCTGCATCAGTCATCTGTCTCTTACCTCCTTGTACGATTTTTCCATTGAGTTCGGATTTGATCGATCCAGATGTGCCGTTGTCGCAGGTAAAAAGAACGAGGGTGTTTTCCCTCAAGCCAAGTTCATCGAGCTTGTTCACGATCTTCCCCACCATTTTGTCGACATAAGCGACCATGTCGCGGAAGTTGCTGGTGCCATCCTTGGAGTTTGGGTTCTCGCTGTCCGGAGTGGGGCGGAACGGATCATGGGGAAGAATCATGGGATAGTATCCAAGGAAGGGGCGGTCCTGATTGCGTTCGATAAAATCGCAAAGATAATCCGTGACCACATCGGGTCCATATTCTCCATTATTGTAGTTCTTTGGCTTTCCGTTTATTTCCACCTGTGGGTTAGGGTAACGGGTATCCTTATTGTCTGGTGTTCTTGCTGGTCGGGTGTGTTGCCAGAGGCAGGATTCATCAAACCCGAAGTGTTGTGGGGAATCGATCTCCTTACCCAGTTGCCACTTTCCCACGATGCAGGTTGCATAGCCCGATTTTTTAAGCAGATGGGCAAAGGTGGTCTGCTCGCGGTCCAAAACGCCAAATCTTACATAATTTCTGATGTTTGACATCCCCGTCATAATTTTTACTCGCGATGGAGTGCACAGAGGTTGCGAATAGCAATGGGTGAAGCGGGCACCGGTACGGGCTAGTTTATCGAGATGAGGTGTCTGGTAGGAGGTGCCCCCGTTAGCCTGGACACACTCGTAGCCCATATCGTCCGACATGATCAGGATGAGGTTTGGCTTGGTGTCTTCCGCTCCGAAGGACCAAAGAGAAAAAACGAGGAGTAGAAAGCTGATAAAGCATGATGTTTTCATGAAGTTTGATGGGCTAGGGCTGAGTTTGAGAAATGTAAAGATAGGGCACGCCTATCTTTTTCCCGTTTTTCAAAATGAGTTTTACAGATAAATCAAGGGCACCTTTTTTTAATGGTACTTCAAAATTTATATATTCTGCATCGGTGGCAATTTCCTTTCGCAAGGTGAGCACATTTTCAATTGAAAACTCAACCGCTTTTATGTTCAAAGCCATACCAGCAATATCACTTCCCTTATTACCCACATATTCAATCTTTGGGTCGCTCACTGGGGGCAACGGTGCACTCATGGCAATATTTCCCGCTTCCCTCGGCCACCTGCGCAGTTCGAAGAGATAAGTGCCTGACTCTTCAACCGCAACTGACCAGTTTCCATTTCCGGTGACTCCTTCTCTGATCGATCTTTGCCAGCCATTGGTTAAACATGTGGTTGCGAGTGGGGATAGCCTCGGGCGTTCGAGGCGGCGGTCCTGTCCAAGATTATTCCAGAATTCTTCGTACGCTTTTTTGAGCCGGTTTAGCACCTCCGGCCTACAGGTGGATAGTTCATGCAACTGGGAAGGGTCCTCGTTTATCTGAAAAAGTTCAAAGTTATCGGGCGTGTGATAAATGAGTCGCCACTGCTCGGTCATGACAAGGGCTTCCTCAAATTTCTGGGGTCCTTTTACGCCATTTTGGGTGTGGAGAAAAAGAGTACGGTCTGCCCAATCATCAGTACCTTGTAAAACGGGAACTAAGCTTCGGCCATCGATGGGCAAGCTTGGCCGATTGGGTTGAGCAAGTTCGCACAAATCGACAAAGGTGGGAAGCAAATCGATATGGGCGCTAAAGATGGAAAGTTCCCGGGGTTTTCCAATCAGATGTTCGGGCCCGCGGATAAACAAGGGTACACGGTGGCCCCCTTCGTAGAGTTTTCCTTTCATTCCCCTTCGCCCCGAGACTGAGTCGATATCGGTACCTTTTTTTCTTATGGGATGGATAGAACCGTTATCAGTAAGAAACAAGAGCAGGGTATTTTTTGATAAATTTTCTTTCTCCAAAAAATCGATCATCCGTCCCATATTCAAATCCACCCTGTTGATCCCTGCATAGAAGGATGCCTGGTCCTGGTTACAACCCTGGTCTAGGTAGGGCTGCATCCATTCCCTTGGTACATTGTTTGCACGGTGGGGAACATTGGTTGGGAGGTAGATGAAAAAAGGTTTTTTCTTCTTACTGTTTTTAAGGGCAAAATCCATTGCCTGCTCGAAATAAACATCTGTACAGAACCCATCCTTGGGAACGATTTCTCCATTGAACCAGTAACGGTCGTCCATTCGATCATTGTTCCATAGATCATCTGCCAATCCCACTCCTCCATTTCCTAGTCCCAACCATTCATCAAACCCTCGGTCGATCGGGCGGTAGGGATAGTTTCCTCCGAGATGCCATTTTCCGAAGATGCCGGTTCGATAACCAGCAGACTTAAAATACTGGGGCATGATTGTTTCATCTGTGCGTAAAAGATTGCGTAAACCATAAGTGGAGGTCACCCCTGTCCTCTGCGACATCCTCCCAGTAAGCAATGCCGCCCGGGTGGGGGAGCAAAAGGCATCCACATGAAAGTTAGTTAGGCGAACGCTTTGCTGATGCATCCGGTCGAGGTTGGGTGTACTTACTATGGGGTGTCCGTGGCAACCAAGATCCGACCATCCTTGGTCGTCGGTCATGACAATCACGATATTTGGCTTGTTAGAGACAGCCTTAGCTTTTTCAGGTACATTCAGAACTGAAGAGAGCAGTAGGATCCAAGAAAAAGTAAGTGCCTTACTTTTCATTTCAGATTATTTCCAAATTTCTCCCTTTTTCAGCAAGCTATCTTTATTGGTATCGTGGTCTAAGAAATGCGGAGTGATTGGTTTGATAAATTCATCAAGAGTTATGGCTTTGTTCTGGTCGGTATCGAGTTCCTCAAATAATGAATCTGCCAGAAGCTCCTCCTTGCTTAGCTCAGAATTCTTGTTGGAGTCGCAGTCTTCAAACCTTGTTTTCCAGTAGTCATCAAACTCGGGTTTGTTTACCTCCCGGTTCTTATTTTTATCCATTAACCGGCAGAGATAGTCGAAACAAGGCTCACTTTTATCCTTCTTTGGCATTCCGGATTTAAGCCCTAATGCTTTGGCCATGATTGGTGTGGTAACTTTTAAGCCACCTGCACGCAACGGGTGTACGGTATCAGGTATGTAAAAAAGAAAACGCTGAGGGTCACTCTTGAGCAATCCATTCCAGGCGATTCCATGATCAATCAGTTGGAAGCCCCGTTTCTTGGCAACTGTTCGGTAGTTGTTGTCAAATTCTGTCAGGTTTGGCCGTCTTGCTTTACCATTTCCAAAGACTGGATTCATGACCATGAGGATGATTTCGCAGGCCGAGTTTTTTTCGAGGATCTGATCGATCATTAGATTGAGGTTGTTACGGGCATGCTCCACTGATGTCCGGCGACCTGCGACTGCGTCATTGATCGAAAACTCGATGAACACGCAATCCGGGCGGTGACGTAGAACTTTGTCTTTTAAGTTTTTAACTCCCCAGTCAGAATTAGCTCCGCCCTGAGCCCCATTGATTAGGTTGACCTGTCCGGGGAACTGCTGATTGAAGACCTCGCGTAACTGGTTCACCCAGGCACCCACTGCGGTCAGACTCGTTCCATAGGCCACCACGGTCTGCTTGCTTCCTGATTGTAAGCGATCAATCAGACGCTTACTATTTTGCTGATTGATCAGGTTGGGCGCCACCACTGGATCACTCACTTTGCGGATAAGTTTGCGTAATCGCTCACTCATTTCTTCGCGTAGTTTGATGTTTTTGGGTTGGTGGTAGAGGTTGTTCATTTCCTCAGGATCATTAACGAGATCAAATAGTTCCCACTGGTATTTTCCTTCCATTGTTGGGTAATGAATTAATTTATTGGTTTCGGTACGGATCCCGATCATTTCAGGCAATGTATTTCCATGCTGGTAGAAGTGGTAATAGGTTTCATTACGTACCTTTTTCTCTTTGCCTTCGAGAATTCCCCTGAGCGAATGGCCTTGGATGTCGGCAGGAATATCTAAGCCGGCATAATCGAGCAGGGTAGGGGCGAGGTCGATATGGTTGACCATCGAATGGTGTACCTGCTTGGGCTTGATTTTTCCAGGAAATCGAACAAGTAGGGGTTGGTGGAGTGGGTTCTCATACATCCACTGCTTGTTATAGAATCCGTGCTCTCCCAGAGAAAATCCTTGGTCGGAGGTGTAGATTACCAAGGTGTCTTTTTCCAAACCGCTTTCCTTTAGAAAATCTAAAACCCTTCCAATCTCATCATCTACTGATTTAACGAGACGGTAGTACCCCTTGATATATTCCTGATACATCTTACGGGTCAGGTCATTTCGGGAAATTCCCGGGTTTTCCTTTTCAATTCGTTCCCGCATATCCTTAAAGACGGGCTTAAGAATGATGCGGTTGTTTCTCATAATCTCCGAAATCGCTTCAGGTGTTCTTCCCTTGTAGTCATCCAGCAGGGTCGGCGGTTCGGGGATGAAAACATCTTTGAGGAAGTCCTCGTAGCGGGTCGGGGGAGCGTAGGGTTCGTGGGGTGGTTTCGGATGGAGTAATAGACAGAACGGTTTGTTTGGGTCGCGCTTTTTTTTGAGCCATTGGATCGCCTCGGTGGTGATTACTTCATTATTGTACCCCTTGATCGTTCGACCTCCTCTTAGGGCTTCTTTTTGGGTTTTTGGGCTCCAGTCTATCCATGGATGGTGGGGTTCAAATACATTGGGGTCCCATGGTTTGCCCTGCATTTTTTGTACGCAAAAATAATCAAAACCAGTCGGGCGGGAGAGCAGGTGCCATTTACCAAAGAGAGTGGTTTCATAACCTGCTTTTTGTAAAAGTTTGGGGAATGTTTGCTGGCTACCATCAAAGCGTTGGTTCAGGTGGGTCACTCCATTGCGGTGCGAATATTTCCCGGTAAGAGCAGCGGCCCGGGCTGGCGTGCAAAAGGAGTTGGGTGTGAGAGCATGCTCAAAGCGCATACCTTCGTTGGCAATGCGGTCGAGGGCAGGCGTTTGGATGTCTTGATTTCCGTAACAGCTCAGTGCCTTTTTGGCATGATCATCGGAAAAGATGAGCAGGATATTGGGCTTCTTTGCCTCAGTGGTGAAATAGCATAAAAGGACGAAAGCAAATGCGAAAAGCAGGCGTAGGAGAAAAGCAGGATGATTCATCGGTTTCATTTCAGTTTTATTTCTAGGTCAAATTCCTTGTAGGTTTGGTAAAATTCATCCGCTAGTTTTGGGTTTTCGGTGGCAAGGTTGGTTTGCTCGTCCGGATCATTTTGCAGGTCATAGAGCTCATAATCTCGTGGTTTTGTTTTTTCAAAAGTAGTTTTTCTGTCGGGATGAATCCATTTCCAGTCTTCGATCCGCATGGCATTGGACCGGTGCACCATAGGTGGGCGGGGAAATCTTCTTTCCGGTTTAAGCAGAGCGGTTAAAAAACTATGGCTGTCTACGGCAGAGGGGAATTCTTCTTTTGGATTTATGCCTAAGAGCTCCGCAAAGGTGGCAATGAAATCGGTAAAATTGATGGTGGATTCGGAGGTGGTTCCTGCGGCAAGTTTGCCGGGCCACTTCGCGATAAAGGGCACCCGGTGTCCACCCTCGTAGCGATGCGCTTTCATGCCTCGAAATTTTTCCGAGGAGGCATGGCCCTGTGCTTTCATTAGTTTGTGTGCCACCGGGCCGACTCCATTATCGCTGGTAAAGAAGAGAAGAGTGTTTTGGTCGAGCCCAGCATTTTTGAGGGCATTATTAATCTGGCCTACTACCCAGTCCATTTGCATCAAGAAATCACCGTAAGGGCCGAGTCCGCTCTTGCCAGCAAACTCTTTCATTGGCACCCAGGGTTGGTGGGGGATGGGGGAGGCGTAGTACAAAAAGAAAGGTTTGTTCGATTTCTCTTGGGCATGATCCTCAATAATTTTTACTGCCCGTTTCACCAGCGTGGGACTGGTTTGCTCAACCGAAAAACCGAAGGCAGTTTTGGTTTTCACAGTTATACTTTCGCCCTTGATATTGAATTTTGGAAAAGTAAAGGGCTCGGTTGGCTCTTTGGTGAAACGATTGTTTTCGATCCAGCACATCGGATCGGATCCGGCTGAGGAATGAATACCGAAAAAAGTATCAAACCCCTGGTCAACGGGTCCACCGGGTAGCGGTTGGTCTGTCCACTTGTTTTTCTTCTGATTAGGATAATTAAAACCGAGGTGCCATTTGCCGACCATATGGGTACGATACCCCTTGGACCGAAATAAATCTCCCAGTGTTTTCTCTTCCTTGGTAATGATTGCTTTTCCTCGGGCAAGCAGGGTATTGAGTACACCGGTGCGGGCGGGGTTGATTCCGGTAAGTAAGCCATAGCGGGAGGGGGTGCAGGTTCCGCTAGCAGCGTGGGCATCGGTAAAGCGAATCCCCTCGTTGGCCAACTGGTTAAGGTTCGGCGTGCTGATTTTGGAGGCGGGGTTAAACGGTTCGCAGTCCCCATAGCCCAGATCGTCGGCGAGAATGATCACTACATTGGGCAGTTCTTTTCCCCATGCAAGAATCGAGAATTTGAATAAAATAAAAAGGCCAAGAAATTGGAGGCGTGATTTCATTTTGGTTACCTTTTGGAATAAAGATGCTCAGGGCGTCTCGTACACATCAATTTCTCCAAAAAAGGTGGGGGCTTTTACATCCCACAATAAATAGCGGTATTTGCCCAATTCCCCCTTGGATGCAAATATGGAGCAGGCCTGCTGGGCGGGGCGGTCCAGTTTTTGATGAACCTGAAAAAATTGGTCGCTATTTACCCTGGCAATCCTCACCCACCCAGAATCTGGATCTCCAACGGCTTCCGCAGAGGGTGGGGTCTCCCCTGCAAAACCGTAGAGCACATAGCCCTGGTGTGCACGCACCCGGTGATCTTCAATCCGGTTGTGCTGGTGCCAGGAATAGGAATTGATCTTGCGGATGGAAACTGCTCGACCCAGGTCCATCAGCAAGGAACCATAGCGACCGTTCTCAAAGAAGAGAGACTCACGCGGAGAGTCCTGTTTGCTTTGTCCCCGACCATCAATCAACACATTTGGATTGGGAGATAAGGAGCGTGCCGTTCTTAGTTTTCCCTGAGGTGCAGTAATCGTTGCTCCACCTTTGGATTGGTCGGCGATATCATCTTTACTTGGAGAAGATATGGTGGGGAACTGGAATTGCTCGGTTCCGTCTCCAGATTCAATCCGGGTTAAGATTTTATGAGAGCCGGGTTCCACAAAGATGGCTTCTCCTTTTTGGAGAAGATGGGTGTCGTGGTCGTCTTCCACCACCAGGTTTACCTTTCCCTGGGAAACTTCCAACCGGCTCAAACCATCGGGAGCAACCGTGGCACTGAATGCGGTACCCAAGTCGACGAACCTGGAACTCGGAGTTTCTAGAGTAAATCCCTGGCTTTCCATGGAATCGGCCAACACTTCAGCCGATCCGAGAGTGAGGAAAACAGCATTTTCACCCTTCACTTCAAGGATGCTTGGTCCGGTTAGCTCAACCAGTGCACCAGTGTTAAATCTCAGTTTGGCATATCCTTTCGAAAGTTCAATCCTTTGACCTGTCCGTATGGGATCGCCCAATCCCGGTCTAAACTGCTGGTTGATCCATCGGCAATCATCCAAATGATCAAAACGGGCAACTTGTAGCGGCTTTTCTGTGGACAATGTAAAAGAGCTTATCCAAATCATTACAGCCAATATAGCAGCTATGGCAGGCATCCATAGAATCAATGATTTTTTGGTTTTGGTTTCCTGTACGAATTCTGAAAGAGACGTAGTTTCAGAGACAATTGCTGAAAGGGTGGAATCGATTCTCGCATAGGCGATAAAGTCCTTACACAGTTGACTGTCGGCGAGCATGTCCTTTTCCAATTGAAGCATACCTTCCTTCGAAATCTCACCACTTAGGTAAAGGCCAACCCTCTCCATTTGTTTGCCTGAAGATTTCATGCTGTTGTCCTTTCTTTTTCCAAGGTATCTCTCACACAATCAGCCAGGGCCATCCGTGCACGGTGCAAAATTTTATAGATCGACATGGGGGTTCGTCCTTCCCGTTCGGCTATTTCTTTAATCTTTAAATCTTTGGCATAAGCTTCACAAACCAAGGCAGAGTGCTTTGGGGGAAGTTTCGCCAGGCAGGATTTTAGTGCTTTAATTTCATGACCACTATCAATACCTATCTCTTCTGATTCGAGGGCAAGTTGAGTAATCAGCTCCTCCCCAAAGATATGGCGGTCCCGTGCTTTGTCTCTGCGGTATGCCAATACTTCAAAACGGGCGACCCCAAAAGCCCACCTCCTGAAATTTTTCAAGTCATCTAACTGGTCAAATTTTCTCCAGAGCACCGCCGCAGTATTTTGCATGACCTCGCGTGCATCTTCAATTGTTGGAAGGAGTGAGCGTACAAACCCACGGAGAGACTCTTCGCAATCTACATAGAGGCGAAGAAATGAATCATGTGAATCGATCTGTGATGTGGGCATCTCATTTCATATACTCCAATGTGATTAGTATTTTGCCGATTTTTTATTGATTTATGAGGCAAAAATTAATTTGTCTCAAAGACTGTGTAGCAAGATTTTCTTAATCAATACTGCTTTCTCCAAACTTTCAACTATCGGGTTGGAACGAGAAGCACTATCCAATTACTTTTTAACTGAAAGTCCTACAATGTAATCGAGTAGGGAGGCAAATTCCTTGACGGAGAAGGATTGCATTAGACCGGCAGGCATCATCGAGTTGGGCATTTTGGTGCGCTCGGTAATATCTGCTTTGGCAATTTGATGCTCCTGGCTGGCCATATCCCTCATAATTAATTGATTGGTGGTCTCGGAGGTAATAAAACCCATAACGGCATTGCCGTCTTTCAAAGTAACCAAGTTGGTAGCAAAGCCTTGGGCAATGGATTTACCTGGGTTGAGGATCGCTTCAGCCAGTTCATTTCTGGGGTAGATCGCAGCAATGTTACCAAGATAGGGCCCTTTCTGGGGGTCATCCTCGCTCACGGTGTGGCAGGTGTTGCAGGCCGCTTTGGTAAATATCGCTTCCCCGTGGGCAGGCACTCCTTTGGTAGCATTCACCTGTGCAAGGGCATCTACTACGGAGAGAGTGGAAAC
>Ga0209632_10004662_pt1 | contig 12096 bp, 10 predicted proteins | sample COG_10_FD_184754 | JGI IMG/M metagenome (GOLD analysis project Ga0209632, IMG submission 184754) | Pelagic Microbial community sample from North Sea - COGITO 998_met_10 (SPAdes) (version 2) | ecosystem: Environmental > Aquatic > Marine > Neritic zone/Coastal water | place: Helgoland, sampling...
TAACCCGCGCCAAGGCCCCATCCGCTTTTTAGATCGCGCTGACGACGTATCACAGTACATAGACCTAACTAAGATCTCGGGTAGTTTTCACCTTTTTCATAGTGATGACGATAAATATAGTCTGTTGCCGCAACAAAACCCTCAATGCTGCCGCAGTCAAATCGTCGACCTTTAAACCGATAGGCTAGCACTTGCCCAGCTTTTGCCTGCTCATTCAGGGCGTCGGTGATTTGAATCTCGCCATTGCGCCCGGGCGGGATCCTTTTCAGGATCTCAAAAATATCGGGCGTAAGAATATAGCGTCCAATCACAGCAAGGTTGCTCGGCGCCGCACTGGGTTCTGGCTTTTCCACCATCGCAGTCACGCGCACCAAATCATCCCCTAACGCTTCACCGGATACGATGCCGTAATTGGCTGTTTTTTCCCATGGCACCTCTTCAACCGCAACAATGCTGCAACCGTGGGTCTCGTGCAGCGCCACCATTTGCTCGAGGACCGAGTCAGGCTCATGGACGCAGAAATCATCAGCCAGAACCACTGCAAAAGGCTCATCGCCCACCAGCGGCTCACCGGTCAGTATCGCGTGGCCCAACCCTTTCATTTCCGTCTGCCGGGTGTAGGAAAACGAGCACTGTTCAATCAACCCTCGAATGCCCGACAGTAATGTTTCTTTCGAACTGCCCGCGATCTGATGCTCAAGTTCATAGTTCGTGTCAAAATGATCCTCTAGCGCCCGCTTACCCCTGCCCGTCACAAACCCAATCTGGGTTAAGCCCGCGCTCAAAGCCTCTTCAACGCCATACTGAATCAACGGTTTGTTCACGATCGGTAACATTTCTTTGGGCATCGATTTAGTGGCCGGCAAAAATCGCGTGCCATAGCCCGCAGCTGGAAATAAACATTTACAAATCATTTTGACATCCTATTTTTACACAATGAGTAGGGCATGTCCCAAAATTGCAGGGCGCTAGCCTTCAAAAGACGAACCCAACATCGAGGAACAAGCTTGGCAAAAAATGCTCAAGAGATTGCCAATTGCATCTCAAACACTCCGCCACCACCGCGCCTAAAATTTAATCACCGCTGCCTGGGAACAACCCAAGCGACGCAATGCCTCTGCTGCCGGCCCAAACCAAAGGCGCCAAACAAGCGGGCGTCGCCCGCTGAGCGGCTTTAATATCGATTAACGCCCCTCGACTCGGCCGTAGGCGTCATCAAAACGAATAATATCATCCTCACCGAGATAAGGACCCGATTGCACCTCAATAATCTCGCATAGCACCTCACCCGGATTCTCCAAACGATGGGTCGAGCCCTGAGGGATATAGGTCGACTGGTTTTCAACCAATTCAAACACTTGGTCATCGCAGGTAACCCGCGCAACCCCCGACACCACGACCCAATGCTCCGCCCGATGCACATGCTTTTGCAAAGACAGGCGCTGGCCCGGCATCACGCCAATGCGCTTGGTTTTATGTCTGGGGCCCTCATCGACAATCTCATACCATCCCCAGGGTCGGTTGACCCGCCGGTGCAGCAGGTGTTCAGCCCGACCTGAGTCTTGCAATCGATCGACCAGCACCTTGACCTGCTGGCTCTGACTGGCGGCCGCAACCAATACGGCATCAGCCGTCTCAACCACAACAACCTCTTCAAGCCCCACCACCGTCACCAACCGGTTTTCGGCGAACACCAAACTGTTTGACGTATTTTCAAAAATCACGTCCCCCTTCGAGACATTCAGGTCTGAATCCTTATCGCTAACCGTCCAAAGCGATTGCCAAGATCCAATGTCGCTCCAACCGGCTGACAAAGGCACGACCGCAACGCCCTTGGCAACTTCCATCACGGCATAATCCACCGACTCCCCGGGACAGTCTTCGAAAGCCTTGGGATTTGGGCGAATAAACGATTGATCAACACGCCGATCCTGCCAGGCGGCCTCGGTAAACTGTGCGATCAGCGGCGCGTGCATCTTCAAGGCTGTTAAAAACTGCTGTGATTGAAAGACGAACATTCCGCTATTCCAGTAATACTGCCCAGAATCAACATACTTCTGCGCCTGCTCAAGATCCGGCTTTTCAACGAATCGGGCAACGTGATAGCCGCTCTGAATCGCCTCCGCGCGTTCAATGTACCCGTACCCGGTTTCTGGCGCCGCGGCCTCAATGCCAAAGGTTACGAGGTGCCCACCCGTCGCCAATTCAGTCGCGGCTCGAATCCCGGAATGCAAAGCAGCCAACTTCGTAATCACATGATCTGAGGGCAGCACAAGGAGCGTGGCCTCAGGATCAACCTCTTGCGCGGCCAACGCGGCCAGCGAAATGGCGGGCGCGGTATTGCGGCCAACCGGTTCTAGAATCAAGCGAACATCGGGATAACCAATCTCAGCCATTTGCGATTGAACGAGGTAGCGATGTGCTTCGTTACAAACCAAAATGGGTGCTGCAAGGCCGCGCAGCCCATTCAATCTGAGCACCGTATTTTGCAACAAACTATGATCATTCAGCAGCGCGAGTAACTGTTTCGGATAACCTTGGCGCGACATTGGCCAGAGCCTGGATCCAGCGCCACCGCAGAGAATAACGGGTTGGATAAACATAGCGATTCACCACGGGGTTTTTGTGAGTATAACGTACATCCTGTACGCGATGATCAGGCCTCGGCCACTCGGTCGTCGCCCTTTAAATAGGCCGCCGAAAGCCTTTGGTAATAACGCGCGTTAGTGATGTTCGCCTCAGTTTGATCTCGGGTTGCAATCAGCTTTGCCGGAACACCGCCAATGACAGAGTACTCTGGAAAAACCGCGTTCTCGCGAACGATCGCTTGGCCCGCAACAATAGAGCCGCGCCCGATCTTGGCGCCATCCATGACCACCGCATGAATGCCAATTAGGCAGCCATCACCAATGTCACACCCATGCAGGGTGACATGGTGCGTAATCGAACAATCCTCGCCAATCCGAGTGCCGGTTGAGACGCCCTCATGAATCATCACAAAATCTTGGATATTGCTGCGCGCACCGATATGAATCTCAAATTGCTCGCACCGCGTTACCGCGTAAGTCCAGACCGAGACCTCCGGACCCACATACACCTTACCTTGCAACCGCGCAGTTTCATGAATAAATCCCGGATTATCGAGCGTGACATTCTTTCCAATTCCCTGCTGTCTGTTCATCCTGCCTCCCTAAATTGTCCATCCCTAACCCAAGCCCCCTGTCTTTCATCACGCGACCATCACGCGACACTGTCACGAGGGATCTGCTTGCGCGGTTGCCAGAATAGCCGCCAACGTCGGACGGTGCGCTTTGATCTCAGCCGCGCTCAGCCCTTCTAAAGAATGAGGATACTTCAGCCAAGCGCCGGTTTCATGGACGTAATAATCGGGTGCGCGATCGGTCTGATTTCGGCTCGGTTTAAAATAGGGCACCGCAATTCGAATATCGGTTGGCGTGTTCCGCCGAGCCGCGATCGTCAACTGGTGAATTACGGCCTCAATGCTACGACCGGTATCAAAAACGTCGTCAACAATCAGCAACGCATGCTCAGCGCGAACCTGTCTAATCAAATAGTCCAGGCCATAAACCTGAACCTGCGCACGCTGATCATCGATCCCCTCATAACTCGAGGTCCGAATCGCAATATGGTCTGCTGTCACCCCAAAACGCGCTAGAAACTCCTGGACAGCGATCCCCACCGGCACCCCCCCGCGCCATATCGCAACAATAAAGTCCGGCACAAACCCATCCTGCGTCATCATCGCGCCCAGTCGCCAACTGTCTTCCAGCAAGGCTTGAGCGTCTAGATAGCACTTGTTCGTCATGCACGATATCCTGAACCCAATCGAATGAGCTTATCATCTTGTCAAATACCTTTCTCCAAGAGCACCAGATCATTGAAGACAGCTTTAGGCTCGGCGTTGAGGTCTTCAATTCTGGGTTTCGACCCACGTTTATTATTGGACTCTGGCGTGGGGGCAGTACCGTTGGCATTTACTTGCAGGAATGCCTGCAAACCCTCGGTATTGAAACCAATCACATCGCGCTCCGAACGGCTTATGCCGGACGCAAAGCCTACGAGGCTGATCTAGCCAACCCGGACGCCAAGATTCGTGTCCATGGCACTCAATACCTGATTGAAACCCTCAATCACGATGACCGATTACTGATCGTCGATGATGTCTGCGGCAGCGGCCGCAATCTAGCCGCCGTCGTTGATAAGCTCCAAACCCGACTCCGAAAAAACTGTCCAAGTGAGATCAGAACCGCCTGCTTATTTCACCGACCCATGCAACACCCGAGCCCTTTGCAGCCGGATTATGTACTGAAGACAGTGGATGGTTGGTTGACGCTGCCTTATGAGCTCAAGGGGCTGAGCGCGCAGGACCTGAAGGCGCATAAACCGGCCTTTTTGGCCCTAGTAAAAGAGTATGATCTGACGCTTCCGGACGCCATCGACTAGACGCCCCGATCAATCCTTGCGCTGCTGCTTCTGCCATGCTTTCAAACAAATAAAATCGTGGGCCAGGGTCGCCGCCGCGATGGCTGTAATTTCGCTATGATCATAAGCCGGCGCCACCTCAACCACGTCCATACCAATAATATCAATATTGCCTAGACCTCGAAGAATGGTCAGCGCTTGCAGGCTGGTCATGCCACCGGCAACGGGCGTTCCCGTGCCCGGCGCGTAGGCTGGATCCAAGCAATCAATATCAAACGTCAGGTAAGCTTTATTACGGCCAATCACTTTTTGAATTTCAAGCACCGTCGCGCGCACGCCATTTTCCGCAACCCAAGGGCTCGACATCACGGTGAAGCCGTAGTCATCTTCGCTGAAACTCCGAATCCCAATTTGTACCGACCGCTTCGGATCAATCAAGCCTTCTCTTAACGCCCGTAAAAACATCGAGCCATGATCCAGTCGCTTTCCATCATCCGGCCATGTATCAACATGCGCGTCAAAATGGATCAAGGACAGGGGACCGTATTTTTTCGCATGGGCGCGCAACAACGGATAGGTCACGAAATGATCGCCGCCAAAGGTCAGCATGGTGACGTCTTCTTCAAGTAATTTTTGAGCGTGCGTCTCAATCACCTCGACAGCCTGATCGGGATAACCCGACACAAAACTCACGTCGCCATAGTCTGCGACCGCCAGTATTTCAAAGGGGTTAGAATTCAGCGGGAAGGCAAAGTCAGCAATTTCTGCCAATTGAACGCTCGCTGCGCGAATCGCTTGAGGACCAAACCGAGCCCCCGGTCGAAACGTCGTCGCAAGATCAAAGGGCAAACCTGACACCACTAGGTCAGCCCCTCGAATATCTTGCGTGTAGGGCCGCCGCAAGAAGGAAAGCTGGCCACTGAAGGTTTGCTGGGTGCTACTCGTACCCAGCAAATCCGGTCGTGCATGGCGTCGACTGACTCTATCTATCATATGTTAATGCTCCCTACTTCAAGAAAATGGCCTAAACGCGATCTAATGCTGCATAAAAGAGCATGCCGGCCACCAATCCTGGCCAGCGCAGCCAGCGGCCACCCGGAAACTTCCGGTGTTTTAGATTGGCCAAGCAGTCAAAGCCGTCTGCCTGACCCTTAATGGCTTCGGCAATGAGATGCCCGCCCATATTCGCCATGGCAACGCCGTGTCCAGAATAGCCTTGACCATAGTAAAGGTTCTGTCCTAATCGACCAAACTTGGGCATCCGATTCATCGTGACCGATAAGGTGCCGCCCCAAGCATAGGGTAAATCAACGTCGGCCAGTTGCGGATAGATCGCAAGCAACCGCTTGCGAACAACACGCCGAATGTCCTTCGGGAAGAAACGGGTATAGTTTTCGCCACCGCCAAAAATAAGTCGTTGGTCCCCCGAGAGATGAAAATAGTTCACGACAAACCGGGTATCCACAATGGCCTCGTTCTCTCGAATGATCTCACGCGCCAAAGCATCGCCCAAGGGGGCCGTCGCCACCATAAAATTATTGATCGGCATCTGATAGTCGTCAGGCTCACGGGCCAGACCATTTAAATAGCCGTTACAGGCGAGTACGACCTTGCCGGCTCGCACCCGACAGGTTGCTGTCCTGACTGCCATCAGATCTGCAGAAATCGCCTCAAACCCGGTGACCGCTGCCAGTTCAAACAGTTGAGCGCCTTGGGACTCTGCCGCTTTTGCAAGCCCTTGCGCTAAATTGAGCGGATGCAGATGACCCGCACGCGTATCCAGATAACCGCCAAAATAAGCGTCGCTTCCAATCCGGTCTGACACCTCAGCACGGCTCAGCGGGTGGCAATCATCATAGCCGTATCGCATCTTTAGATGCGCTGTATGATCCCAAAGATCCTGCTCGTACCGCGCACGATGCGCGAGGGTTAACTCCCCGTCTGACAAGTCGCACGGGATCGAATATTGATCAATCCGCGACCGCACAAGGGCATTGGCCTCCAGGGACATTTGCCACAGCTGGCTCGCCCAGGCGGGATCAACAATCCGCTCTAAGTCTTCCTGATCTTGGCGTTGCCCCATTCCAAGGACCCCGCCATTACGGCCAGAAGCACCCGAGGCAACTCGATATTTTTCAAGGAGCACGACCTTCAAACCCGCTTCAGAAAGTGTCAGCGCGGCAGAAAGCCCAGTGTAGCCGCCGCCAACAATACAAACGTCGCAGTCTAAATCTTCGGTAAGTGTTGGACGTTCCGTCTGATGATTTCGAGTATCAAAATACCAAGACGACTCGAAGCCGACTTCCGGACGACCGCCCGCCCGACGACTCATAAGGCACTCGTAAGGATCAAAACCACCTACAACATGCTCCCTAGATAGCTCACTTCCCAAGAGGAAATTCGAATATTGTAATCCTGCAGCTCATTGCGCTTGATGGAGGCAAAAACATCTAAGAAATCTCGGGTCATCAAATCCGCCATCTTGGTGCTCTCATCCAAGTTGACCAAAGCCTGATCCAGATTATCCGGTAGATTGGTCGTTAGTTCCCAGCAATCCTCTTCACTCGCCGCGGTCGGCTCAATGGCTTCTTCGAGACCCAAGAGACCCGCTGACAGAATCGCCGCGATCATTAGATAAGGATTGGCATCCGCTCCGATGACTCGGGTTTCAACCCGGCCTTCCTCTGGCGGTCCATAGGGCACTCGCAGCCCTGTGGTTCGGTTGTCATAACCCCATTCCAGATTAATCGGCATCGATCGGTCCCCAGCAAAACGCTTGTAGCTGTTGATGTTCGGTGCAAGCAACAAAAAGGCCTCTGGCAGGTAGGTTTGAAGCCCACCAATAAAATGCCGAAGTGCCGCTGGCGCCTTTTCATCGACCAAAGCAAACAGATTTTCACCTTCGGCATTTTGCAAGCTGCAGTGCAGGTGTAAACCCGAACCCGGCAGCTCCGCTGATGGCTTGGCCATGAAACTGGCAAGATAGCCATGCTCCAGCGCGCACCCTTTGACTAACCGCTTCAGTAGGACCATTTGGTCAGCCACGCCGAGTGCTGGACCATGTTTCACGTTGAGTTCAATCTGTCCCGCCCCGACTTCATGCACAACCGCAGATAAATCAAGCTCTGCTGCCGCGCTCATATCCTGCAAATAACTGACAAAGGGGCCATAGCGGTCAAGCGCATCAAAACTAAAAGCCTCACCACCAAACTCGTCGCGGCCATCAAAACCCGAGCCAGGCTCTAATTCTTGATCACCGCGCTTCGGCGCGCTCATCAAATAAAACTCAATTTCCGGGGCAACGATGGGCGTGACACCGCGCTCGGCATAGCGCGCCAAAACACGCTTTAATACATTGCGGCAATCGTAGGGCAACGGGTCACCATCTTTATCCGTCGCTTCACAGATCACCTGCCCGACTTCTTCTTCTTTCCAGGGCGTACGCCGATAGGTGGACCAGTCCGGACTGAGGATCAAATCTTCGTCCTTCGGATTAAACGAATCCATCGTCTCTTCCGCATAATCGCCATGGATGCACTGAAACAAAACGGCCTCCGCCATTCTGGGTAGGTGGTTTTCATCCAGGGCCTCGCTTTCGACTGTTTTCCCCCTCGGCACGCCATTGGCATCGGTAATAAGTAGGTCGATCCGTTTCGCCAGACCTTCTGGTATTGTCACTGAGTCACCTCCGAGGGCGAAGCCCTCTCTAATTCTTGTTCCCATACAAAGACATTTCGTTCAATAAACACAAAGGCCACAATCCAAAGGAAGGCGTCCCAAAAATCGAGAACAGAGCCCGCAAAGCCCCAAAACGCTGCAAATAAAATCAGTAAGGTATACAGCGCAATTTTCGTCGGCTTGATGAGCGCCGTAACGCGCGCAGGTAATTCACGCCACAAGCCAATACGCACTTCAAATTCCAGCATAATTACGATCAAAATCCAGGTGGCTGAGTTACTCACGTCAACCAACGCCAAGCGTTTGAGCTCGGACCAATCCGTCAGGGTCACAACCCAAAGATCGTCATGGTTGACCATCAACGCCCCGGTTGTCGCCAGCGCGCTGGTTGCACAGCCCGCCACTGCGAGCGGCAGAAACTCATCCGGATCCACCATTTGCTGGTAACCGGACGCGGCTAGATCGCATAAAGCACCAACAGATACCGGCACAACATTCAAAAGACTGAAGCCCTTCATCACATAACCGATAAAGGCAAACACAATAAAGCCGTAGCACAAGGCTCGAACCAATATTAGCCATCGGTTCACCGCGGGCGTCAGACGCGAATCATCTAACTGATGCGTTTCTAACTCAAACATCAGCAGTAGAACCACCCACGCTGTGGTATCGATGGTTGCGGCAAAGGCCTCGAGCACTAACGCGGCAGAGACCTCGGAACGAAGCAGATGCGTTGCTGCCTGCCATTCGTCCTGAAAAAAGAAGCCAATATTGGCCGTTAACGCCAAGTAAACCGCTGTCTTGAAGACCGCAAACCAGCCCGGCCAATACCGCAGAGATTGCATCATGCACCCACCTCTGGCGCCCAGTTGTTCCAGCGCTTGGGTGGTCTAACGCTCACTTAGGATAGACCTTTTGGCCTTCGAAAAGCGTCATCACAATCGGCACCTCGCCAATCTCTGAAGGCGCGAGCTCAAATAAATTCGCGCCCAATACAACAAGGTCCGCCTTGTAACCCGGTTTCAGCCGGCCTGTTTGATTTTCTCGATGCGCTAGATAGGCGCCGTTGATGGTGTAGGCCTCGATCATGTCCGCCAAGGTTACCGCCTCTGCGGCATTCAACGCCTGCGGCCTGACACCGGTAGGATCACGGCGCGTCAACGCCGTTTCAATCGCTAGGAGCGGATTCATGGAGGAGACCGACCAATCGCTGCCGCCCACGATCCGCGCGCCAGCCCGGTGGAGTGAGCCGATCGGATACATGCCTTGAACCCGATCCAGACCCACTGCCGGTAGATTGATGGTCATAATGTAATCATCAGGAAACGCCCAGAGCGCTTGAAAATTTGCGACGACCCCAAGGGCTTCAAACCGAGGATGATCTTCTGGATCCACCAATTGCAGGTGAGAAATATGGTGACGCAGATCTTGAGCGGGGTTAGCTTCTCGAGCCGCTTCCAAGGTGTCTAAGGCCAAGCGCACCCCGGCATCTCCAATCGCATGAAACATCAACTGCACACCGGCCGCATCCAGCGCAACGACTTGCTCGGTCAATGCGCTCGCTGGGGTGATCAACATCCCATGACCGTGGTTGCCGACTAAATAAGGCGACAACAAAGCCGCTGTTTCGCCCTCCAAGACCCCATCGATGAAAATTTTAGCGGAAGATCGCCGAACATTTTGGTCGCTGTACCGCTCGGACACTTTGACGCTCGACAGCGGTGCCTGATCAAAAAACGGGGCGATTAGTGACATGGCCAGAACAAGCCTCAGGTTTAATGCCGCATCGGCATCAAGTGCATCGAACGCCTTCGCGTCGGATTCTGTGGTCGCGGCATCAATGACCGAGGTGATGCCCATTGAATGCGCCAGGGCAACACTGATGCGTGCCGCTTTTAACCGGTCTTCGACTGTGACCGCGGGCAGCACCTTTTCAACCAGCATCATGGCGGACTCTCGCAGAACGCCACGAGGTTCTGCAGACGCATCGCGCTCAATGATGCCGTCACTTGGGTTGGGCGTTTCCGCCGCGATCCCAGCATAATCAAGGGCTGCTGAGGAAGCCCAAGCAGAGTGTCCATCCGCGCCTCGAATAAACATGCGCCGCTTTGGATTGATATCATCCAGCAAGGATTTGCTCGGGTTCGTCGACTCGAATAACGACAAATCCCAACCACCCGCGATCAGCCATTCACCCGTCGCAAGCGCGTCGTCACAGGCCGCAATCGTCTGCAACAGGTCCTCGACGGTACTTTCCGCTGATAGATCACACCGCATCAGTTCTAAGCCGCCATAAACAAGATGGCTGTGGCTATCGTGAAAGCCGGGCAAAACCATCTGACCTTGAAGATCTAACTGCTCGCCTTCGTAATCTCGAATCAACGCATCACTTGCGCCCACAGCCACGATGAGACCATCACGAATAGCCAGTGCTTGCGCCCAAGGTTTGTCACCATCCACCGTGTAGACACTGGCATTTACAATCAATAGATCAACTGGCTCGCGCCCACCGCAGGACGCAAGATTGATGATCAATAGGCAGAGAATCATTCTCTTAAAATGAAGATTCATTCGAAACCAGAGCAGTTTTAGCGCTCCCCCCCTGGTGCTTTGATCAAATTTTGAGGCCTGGTGGGTACCGGGCACAGCGATTTCATGAAAATTTCCTTTGTTCTCGAAATTATGACTGCGCTTGAGAATCTGTCAAGGGCTTCTGCATTGTGCTTGCGACTTGACCCGGTTTCATACGGAACGCTAATGTACCCAGGCGCACATCAAAGCGTTTACAATGAACCCGCTGTTTTGGGTAACCGGCAGAGCATTCCCAGTCTAGGATTGCCCGATCGGCCGAGCGCACTGTAATACGGACCGAGCGGATCCCATTTACGCCGAGCCAAGGCGTACGACTCGGCTTTTGGCCCTTTTATTGATTAGGAATTACATCATGTCGACAACAGCACCTGGCGCAACCCATAACACGCTCGAATCCGGTACTTTTTTGCATCCGTTTACCGATTTCGCAGAATACAAAAACCAGGGCGGTAAAACCTATGTTCGTGGGGAGGGGATTTTCATTGTCGATCATTTGGGCAATCGATTGCTGGATGGCATGTCTGGCTTGTGGTGCACGAATCTAGGCTATTCTCAGGACAGTATTAAAGCTGCGATCACGGAGCAACTCGATCGCCTGCCGTTTTACAACAGCTTCTTCAACTGCACAACCGACAGCACGCTAAGGCTTGCAGACCGTATGACAGACATTCTGCCAGAGGCCTTCAACCACGTCTTTTTCACCAATTCGGGTTCTGAGGCCAACGATACGAACATACGACTTGTGCACCGCTATTTTGATTTATTAGACCAACCTCAAAAGAAGCACATTATCGCTCGAACCAATGGCTATCATGGCAGCACCATTGGCTCGGCAAGTCTTGGCGGGATGAAGGGCATGCACGATCAAATGCAACGCTTGCCCTATGTCCATCACGTTGAGCAGCCTTACAGCTTTCCCCACCTTGGCGTGCAAACTGCCGAAGACATCGGGCAACAAGCGGCCCAGTCTCTCGCTGATAAAATTGACGAAATCGGTCCTGAAAATGTAGCCGCCTTCATTGCCGAGCCCATCCAAGGCGCGGGTGGCGTCATTATTCCGCCCGATAACTACTGGCCGCTGATTGTGGATATTTGCCGGTCGAGGGACGTGCTACTGATCAGCGATGAAGTGATTTGCGGCTTTGGCCGCACCGGTCAGTGGTGGGGGTGTCAAACTTATAATTTTGAACCGGATTTAATTACCTTTGCAAAGGCCGTAACCAACGGCTATCAAGCCCTTGGCGGCGTTGCCGTCAGCGATCGGATCGCGAAGGTTGTGACGGCCAGTGGCGGCGAGTTCACCCATGGCTTCACCTATTCCGGACACCCGGTTGCCTGCGCCGCCGGCGATGCAACGGTTAAGATTTATCAAGAAACAGATCT
>Ga0209632_10004663_pt1 | contig 12095 bp, 9 predicted proteins | sample COG_10_FD_184754 | JGI IMG/M metagenome (GOLD analysis project Ga0209632, IMG submission 184754) | Pelagic Microbial community sample from North Sea - COGITO 998_met_10 (SPAdes) (version 2) | ecosystem: Environmental > Aquatic > Marine > Neritic zone/Coastal water | place: Helgoland, sampling...
CCAAGAGCACCTAGATAATTCTTTAATGCTAGTAACAGCATTAGCACCACATATCGGTTATGATAATGCTGCAAAAATTGCAAAAACAGCCTTAAAAAATAACACCACTTTAAAACATGAAACATTAAAAACAGGATTAATTAATAAAAAAGATTATGAAAAAATAGTTGATCCTAAAAAAATGATTTACCCAGCGTAGAATTTTAAAGCTCTATTTAACATACTTTTCAAGTATATTTTATTTTGAAGCTTATTTTTTTTAAATACTAACCTTTTTAATATTTTGTCTACACTTTGGTTATTTTTATTTTCAATTAAAATATTAGAAAAATAAGCAATATTTTGATCAAAATTAAAAATGAAATTAGCTTTGATATTTGTTAATTTATTTCTATAATTTTTAGGAGTTAACAAAAATTTATAAATCTCATCAGAATTTTTAATATCTAAATTTAATATTCCATCTAAAATTAACTCACCATTTTTAATATAAATTAAACTATTCACTATAGTAAAATTAATATTATCCCTCCAAGAAAATTGGGTACTATCAATATCAATCAAACCTTCTTTAATCCTAGAATTTAAATAGATTTCTATAAAATCATTAAAATTTTGAGACTTATTTGCATAAATATTCAAATCAACATTTAAGTTTTTATTATTCAAAATTTCTGTTTTAAATAATTGTAAAATTAACGATTCGGATTTAATTAAATGTAAAATATTAATTTTTTTAATTGATCCCTCTATTTTTGAATAAAATGGATTAAAATTAACTATGCCTTCATAAGAAAAGTTAGAATTTTCTAAAATATCAAATAGATTGAATATTAAATCATTTTTATTAATTTCATATGTAGCTCTAAATCTATCTTTATTTAACCTAAGGTTCGTCAATCCTGTTTTAACTTCTTTGCCAAAATCTAACTCATTACTAATTATTAATTTTAAAAAAGATAAATTCAATTTAGAAAAATATTTTTTTTCTACATTATTTTTCTCTAGCTCTACTGAATAAGGTAAGTTAAATATTTCATTTTTTGATACAACTTTATTTTGTAAATTTTTATTATCATAAAAGTACTTCATATTTAAAATTTTATTTATAAATAAAACTTCGTCATCATTATTTTTATAAAAAATATTACTATCTTTAATGATTAATTCACTATCTTTAAAATTATTATCTAGCAACTTTATGAAAAAATCATAAGTTTGATTATCTAAGTTGAAATTAGAATTTTTTATAACTAAATTGTTAATTTTAAAATTTTTAAAAGAAAAAAGATTTTTTAAAGAGATGAAAATTTTTAATTCTTCAATTTTTGATATTTCGTTCTGACCTTTTAATAAAGAGGAGTTTTTATAGATAAAATGTGGTCTTGGTAAAAAATTATAATTTAAGTTTCCAGATAAATTAAAATTTAAATTAAACTTTTTTTGTAATTGATTATTTAATTTTATACTAATTTCATTTTTGTTATAAATGTTTGGTATTGATAAATATGATAACAATAAAACAACCAATATAATAAATGATAAAAAGAATTTATTACTTTTTAATATTTTGAATAAATTAGCTAGGTTTAAATTGTTTAAATTCTTTTTAATTAATCTATTTATTGTTAAATAGATCTTTTTTATATATTTATCAGAGTAGTTATGTTTGATCATAAGAGTTATGAAACTTATAAAGAATTATTTTAAATGATAAATACTGATTATCTTAAAAACTTAAATAAAGCTCAAAAAGAGGCTGTATTACACTTAGATGGGCCCCTTCTAATTGTAGCAGGTGCCGGATCAGGAAAAACAAAAGTTTTAACTTCAAGAATTGCCCATATAATTAAAGAAAAAAAAGCATTTCCTAATCAAATTTTGTCAGTAACTTTTACTAATAAAGCAGCAAAAGAAATGCAAAATAGAGTTAGTATAATGCTGGGTTCTGCAGCAACTGGGCTTTCTTGGCTTGGAACATTTCACTCAATTTGTGCAAAGCTATTAAGAAAACATGCTACAGCGGCAAACCTTAATTCAAATTTTACAATTATAGATACTGATGACCAAATAAGATTAGTTAAAAATATTTGTAAAGCAGAAAATATTGATATCAAACAATTAGCTCCAAGATTTATTCTAGCTATTATCGATAGATGGAAGAATAAAGGATTTTATCCTAATGAAGTTATAATTAACAATAGAGATATTTATGAAAAAACTATTTTGCCACTTTACAAGATTTATCAACAAAAATTAATTGATTTAAATTCATGTGATTTTGGTGATTTAATTTTACATACAGTGAAAATTTTAGAACATCATCAAGATATAAGACAGATTTACTCTAACAATTTTAAATATATTTTAGTAGATGAATATCAAGATACTAATTTCATTCAAAGTAGGTGGTTGAACCTATTATCTGAAAAAAATAGAAATTTATGTTGTGTTGGGGATGATGATCAATCTATTTATAGTTGGCGAGGAGCTGAAATAAAAAATTTTTTAGAATTTGATCAAGTATATAAAAATACAAAAGTAATTAGATTAGAACAAAATTATAGATCATCACAAAATATTTTATCTGTCGCATCTAATCTTATAGCAAATAATCAAAATAGAGTGGGTAAAAATTTAACAACCACTATGGAAGAAGGTAATCTTGTTAAGTTAAACTGTTTCAAAAATGGTAAAGATGAAGCTATAGGAGTTTCTGATGAAATTGAAAAAAAAATAAAGAAAAAGTATTCTTATAATAATGTCGCAATATTAGTTAGAGCAATATTTCAAACAAGGGAATTTGAAGAACGATTTTTAAAAGTTGGAATACCATATAGAATTTTGGGAGGAACTAAGTTTTATGAGCGTGCTGAGATAAAAGATTGCATTGCCTATCTTAGATTAATTCATCAAGGAAAAGATGATTTAGCTTTTGAAAGAATTGTGAATAATCCTAAAAGATCTGTGGGAGATACAACGATTAGATCTGTTCATGAATTTGCAAAAGAAAACAATTTAAGTTTAGAATTAGCTTCAATAAAAATGATAGAAAAAAACTTAATTAAGCCAAAAACAAAAATTGGTCTTAGTATTTTTCTTAACTCATTAAGTAAATGGAGAAATGATTTAGAAATTAAAAAAATAAGTCACATTAAACTATTACAAATTGTTTTAGACGAGTCGGGTTATTCAGCTATGTTAAAAAATAAAAAAGATGTTGATAATGAAAATAGACTAGAAAACATTAAAGAATTACTTAGTGCTATGAAAGAGTTCGATAGCTTAGAGGGCTTCTTGGAACATGTTGCGCTTGCAACATCTGTTGATCAAGAATGGGATGGGGAAAAAGTTAACATGATGACTATGCATGGTGCAAAAGGTCTTGAATTTGATGTAGTTTTTCTCCCAGGTTGGGAAGAGGGACTATTTCCTCATCAAAAATCTATTGAAGAAAAAGGTCAAAATGGATTAGAGGAAGAGCGGCGTTTGGCTTATGTTGGAATTACTAGAGCTAAAAAGAGAGCCATCATATCATTTTCTATGAATAGGTTTTACCAAGGAGATTGGATAAATAGCATGGCATCTAGATTTATAGAAGAACTGCCTGAAAAGCATCTTGAAAAAAATTCATTTTTTGACGAAGAAACAGATGAAAATGATGATTTTGATTTTAATCAAGACATTGAAATAGAAGAAGGCACTAGAAGCCCTGGATGGATAAGATATCAGAAAAGAATAAAATGAATAATAAAATAAACATTTTAAGAAATAAATTTGAAAAATATGAAATTGATGGATACATTATTCCAAAAAATGATGATTATTTTACTGAATATTCAAAAATTAATAGATTAAAAATTATATCTAACTTTACAGGTTCTGCAGGACTAGCTGTTATTTTAAAAAGAAAAAATTACCTATTTACAGATGGGAGATACACAATTCAAAGTCAAATTGAATCTGGCAAAGATTTTAAAATCATCAGTTATGAAAAAATAATTAATTGTAATTTATTTAAAAATTTAACCTTAGGTATAGACCCAAAATTGATTACAAATGGACAATTAAAAAAATTTTTTTTAAAAAACAATAAGGTAAAATTAATTGATAAAAATTTAATTGATGAAATTGAAAATCAAAAAATACAAGATAATTTTCCTTTTTTTTCACTAGGTAAAGATATTGTTGGAGAGAGCTATAATTCTAAAATTGATAAAATTTCAAAATATCTAAAAAAAAATAAATCTGATTACCTATTTGTAAGTGCGCCTGAAAATGTTGCATGGATTTTGAATATTCGAGGTGGAGATGGGCCTAATAGTCCTATGCCAAATTGCAGATTAATAATTAGCAGAAATAAAAAAATATTTATAATCAGTAATATTAATAAAGTTAAAAAACTTATTAAAAAAAAAATAATTAACTCTAATGAATTAATTAATATAAAAAATTTTTCAAAAAAAATTATTCAGTTAAAAGGAAATAATTTTATAATTGATGATAAATCTTGTTCAATTTATTTTGAAAATATTATTAAATCTAAATTTAACATTATCAAAAAAGAAGATCCAATATATCTTTTAAAAGCAATTAAAAATAAAACTGAAATAAAAAATATGATTGAAGCACATATTATGGATGGTGTGGCTCTTACAAAATTTATTTATTGGATAAAAAATATTAATAAAAAAAAAATTAATGAGGTTCAGGCCCAAAATAAATTAGAAAAATTTAGAAAAATGAATAAAAATTATTTATATCCAAGTTTTGATACAATCGCTGGTTCTGGAAAAAATGGTGCTATAGTTCATTATAGAGCTAAAAAAGAAAGTTGTAGAATTATTAGAAAAAAGGATATTTTTTTATGCGATTCTGGTGGTCAATATAAATACGGAACTACTGATGTAACAAGAACAATTTGTTTTTCGAAACCTAAATCAACTATCCGAGACATTTTTACAAAAGTTTTAAAAGGTCATATAGCAGTAGCAAATACCAATTTAAAAAAAGATAACATTGGAAGCAAAATTGACAAAAGAGCTCGTAAATTTCTAAAAAAAAGTAAACTGGATTATTCACATGGAACAGGACATGGTGTTGGTTTTTTTCTCAATGTCCACGAAGGACCACAATCAATATCAAAAATAAACAAGATTAAAATTAAAGAAGGAATGATATTAAGTAATGAACCAGGTTTCTATAAAAAAAATAATTTTGGTATTCGTATTGAAAATTTAGTATTTGTGAAGAAAATTAAAAAAAAAATCTTTTTTGAAAATTTGACGCTTGCTCCAATTGAAAAAGAATTAATCAATTATAAGCTTCTAACCTTAGTAGAAAAAAACTATTTATTTAAATATCACATGAATGTTTACTCTAAATTATCAAAATATTTAAATTTTAAAGAAAAAAGATGGTTAGCTAGTTTTATTCAATAACTTTAGAAATTCTTTTTGATTTAAAGTAATTATTTTTAAACTTTTAGCTGCTTCTATCTTTCTTTTAGTTGGTTTTTCACCAACAATTAAATAATTTAACTTTTTTGAAATACTGCTAATTGTTGTTCCTGCATTTTCTTCAATTAATGATTTAACCTCAGCTCTACTAATACCATTCAATTTTCCTGTTATCATAAATGTTTGATCTTTTAATTTTCCATTTTTATTATCTGCTACAGAATTTCTTATATTTAAGATTTCTTCTAGCTGATTCAAAATATCTATATTTATTTTATTTGAAAAAAAATTTTTTATTGAATTTACTTGGGTTTCACCTATTCCATCAATATTTAATAATTCATTGTATTTTTTATTCTTAGATAAATCTTTAAATTTTGAAAAAGACTTATAATATTTTGAAATCAATTTAGCATTTTCTAGACCAATATGCCTAATTCCCAATGAATAAATCAATCTTTCTATAGAAATATTTTTTTTTTCATTTATTGAATATTTTAAATTCTCAACTGATAACTTACCCCAGCCTTCTAGATTTTCAATTATTTTAAAATCTAATTTAAATATATCTTGAGGAAATTTTATAAATTTTAATTTATAAAAATTTTCAACAATCTTTTTACCAAATCCTTCTATATTAAGAGCTTCCTTTGATACAAAGTGTTTTAATTTTTCTATAGAAACTTTTTCACATTCATAACCTTCACTTGTGCATCTTCTTACAGCATCATTTTTTTTAGTTATAGTATTAAATTCTTTAATTGTTTTTGATCCACATGAAGGACATTTTATTGGAAAAATAAATTTTTTAATATTTTTTGATCTTTTTTTCAAATCAACACACAAAATGTGTGGAATAACATCACCAGCTCTTTCTAATATTACAGTATCACCAATTCTTATATCCTTTCTTTCTATTTCATCTTCATTGTGCAATGTGGCATTAGATACAACCACCCCTCCTATATTTATAGGTTTTATTTTTGCAACTGGAGTTAAAGCTCCTGTTCTTCCAATTTGAATATCAATATTTTTAATTACAGAAATCCCTTTATTTGATGAAAATTTATGAGCAATTGCCCACCTTGGTGCATTTGCAACATTTCCTAACCTTTTTTGAAGCTTAAAATTATTAATTTTATAAACAATTCCATCAATATCAAAATCTATTTCTGATCTTTTTTTTTCTATTTCATTATAGTTAATTAATAAATTTTTTACTCCTGTAATTAACTTATTAAGAGGGTTTGTCTTAAACCCCCATTCATTTAATTTTTTTAAAAATTCAAATTGATTTTCTATAATTAGTCCTTGTTCATAACCAAAAGTATAGGCAATAAATTTTAACGGAATTTTACTGGTATCATCAGGGTTTTTTTGTCTTAGTGAACCTGAAGCTGCATTCCTTGGATTTGCAAATTTTTCTTTTAAAATTTGGAAATCACTATTTTGAATAAAAACTTCTCCCCTTATATCAATTTCTTCTGGAAAATTTTTTTTTATAATTCTTTTTGGGATATCTTTAATTGTTAGAATGTTAGCTGTAATATCTTCACCTTCTTTGCCATCTCCTCTAGATAACCCTGTTATTAATTTTCCTTTTTTGTATGTTAAAGATGCTGAAATACCATCGATTTTTGGTTCAGCACTGTATAAAATTTTATAACTATCTTCTTCTGAAAGATAATTTATAATTTTTTTTTCAAAGTTTAAAAGATCATTTTCATTAAATGCATTTGCAAGAGAAAGCATTGGCACTCTATGTTGACGCTTTTTAAAATTTTTTGATGGTTTGAAGCCAACTATCTTTGAAGGAGATTTATCAGATTTAAGAAACTTATATTTGCTCTCTAATAGTAGAACTTCTTTTTTTAATTCATCATATTCTAGATCTGAAACCTTTGGATTACTATTATCATAATAAAATTTATTAAATTGATTTATAAGATTTATTTTTTGAGTATATTCAATTTGTATTTTTTTCTTATTCATCTCAATCTAGTAGAGATTTAAATTTTTCTAATGTCGATTTTTTATTCTTTTTTTTAATATCTTGAATTTTATAATCCTTCTTATGAACTTTATATGTTTTTTTATACCATTTGCTCTCTGGATAATTATGACCAAGTAATACGGCATACTTTCTAGACTCCTCCTTAAGACCAATTTTATAATAAACTTCTACCAATCTATGAAGTGCCTCTTCAATAAATATTGTATTATCATATTCTCTAACTATAAACTTTAATCTGTTAATTGCTGGTATCCATTTTTTTTTTTGAATATAATGTCTTGCAATATACATTTCTTTTGAAGCAATCATTTCATTAATCAAATCTAACTTAAACTTTGAGTCTAATGAAAATTCTGTATTTGGATAATTTTCAACAATATATTCAAATTGTTTTTTTGAATTTTTTAAAGGTTCTAAATCTTTTTTTTCATCAATGATTTTATTATAATAAGACATAGCAAGTAAATAATGAGCATAAGTTGTATTTGGATCATTAGGATATTTTTTAAAAAAATTTTTAATTTCTAAAATTGCTCTATTATTATAATCATCATAATAATAAGCATAAGCTGCCATTAAAGCTGACCTTGGTGCCCATTTAGATTGTGGAAATAAAGTTTCTGCTTCATTAAATTTCTTAGCAGCTTCAATATATAATTGATCTTTAAAAGCAGCCATTCCTTCCTGGTAAGCTTTTATTAATTGACCTTCAATTTGATCATCATCAATTTTTTCAATTTCAATTTTATTATTTTTTGAACAATTATTAATAAATAAAAATCCAAATAAAAAAAATATTACTAATAATTTTTTCATATAGTTTTACTTAACAGAAATTAATAATTTTCTAAAGTTTTATGCGATCGATCTGAGAGAGACTTTGTCAATTAATGTATTTGATAGTGTTTTTTCCTTAATTTCATGTAATGAAAAATTTTTCTTATCTTCATATACTTTTCTTAAAAGATCATTTGTTAATTTATGGCCTCCTTGTGAACAAACTATTTTTCCTACAACTTTGTAGCCTGACAAAAATAAATCACCAATACAATCTAAAATTTTATGATTAACAAATTCTTTTTCATTTCTTAATCCACCATTATTAAGAACCTCATTGTCTTTTACTACAATTGCATTATCTAAACTTCCTCCAAGTGCGAAACCCATGCTTTGTAATTTTTTAACATCTTCATATAAACAAAAAGTTCTTGAATCATAAATCTCAGATAAATTAGAATTATAAACGTCTACTAAATTTCTTTGGGTTCCAATTAAACTATTCTTATATTTAATTTCAAAATCAATTAATAAATTAGTTTTACTAGGTTCGATTGAAATATACTTATTATTTTCTTCGTAGGAAATTTTTTTATTAATTGAAATTATTTTTATAGGAATATTACTTTCTTTAATTCCTATCATTTTTATTTTTTCAATAAATATTTTTGCTGAGCCATCTAAGATTGGCAATTCATCATTATCAATTTCAATCATTGCATTATCAATGCCAAGACCAAACAATGCTGCCATTAAATGTTCTATCGTAGAAACTTTAACTCCATGTTCGTTAGATATTGTTGTGCACAAAGTTGCATTCGTAACATTAAATACACTTGGAATTATTATGTTATTATTTGGAATGTCTATTCTTTTAAATTGAATTCCTGAATTTGGTAAAGCAGGCAACACGCGCATTGTCACTTTTTTTCCACTATGTAATCCAATACCATCAATGATTACATCTTTATTAACAGTTTTTTGATTAAGCATTTATCCAATATAGCAAAATTAAAAAACCTTAAAAAACAAGTTATATTACAACAAGCTACAAATACTTACCCGAATAAGTTGAAAAATTTTTCAAAAAGGCCTTTTTCAGCCTTTTTTAAAATGACTTCATTAGAAAAAGTTTTTTCTTCGCTACCAGCTAAACTTAATCCTGATAAACAGATATCAATATAATCCTCATCTAAGAGATCAATATCATAATTAAAAATTATATTTGATTTAAATTTATTATCTAAAATTTTTGATCCGTTTCCAAAAAAAAATAATTTTATTTTTTTTAGATTATTATTATTTTTTAAAAATAATGTACTTTTTTCTAATAATTCTTCGGTCCTTGAAAAAATTATCTTTTTTACTAATTCAATCTCATCTTGTGTTAAATCTTTATTATTATCTATATTATTAATATTTAATTTGAGTTCATTTGCTTTAGAAATTTTTATTTTTAAAATTTTAGATATATCTTTGGAAATGTGATTTCCACCTATAGGTAAAATATTGAATTGTTGTATTTTCCTATCTTCAAAAAGAAATGCAGAAGTTTTTTCAAAACCAATGTCAACAAGGATCACCTTTCCATGATCAGAAATTTTATTTAAATAAAATATACTTTTGGAATAACTAGAAAATATAAATTTTTTAATAATCACATTTTGTCTAGCAAAAATTTCTCTTAAATTTTCTAAAAAAAGTTTTGGATAAACAAAAAAATTAAATTCTACTGCAAATTTATTGTGACCTAAATTTTTAGGTAATTCAGAGAATTTTTTTTCATCTATATAAAAATTTTTAATAATTGAGTGTACGATCTCATATTTAGGATAATTTTTATTAATTTCATATTTTGCTTCATCGGTAATATATTTTAAAAAATTATCATTTAATATTTTTTCATCATTTTTTTTATAAATTGATAATGATATGAATAAAATATCTGAACTATCTACCATAAGTGATATCTCATCTAAATATTCTCCATTTTTTTTTTCTAAATTAAATATTAAATCTTCAACTAATTCTTCTTCACTTAAAAGATCTTTTGATTGATTGTTCTTAATTGTTAGCTCAAACTGATTTTCAATTTTTTCAGTTTCTTTATTAAATGAACATGCCCTAATTTCATTTTTACCAAAATCAATAAATGTATTAAAATTTTTATCACCCATTAGAAATAATTCTATTTTTAATTCTTAAATCTATTATTTTTGAGTTTGAAAAATTTTGATTATTTTTCAATAACATCGCTTTAGACAAAACGTTAATTAAATCCGTATTTGGCAATTTCAATAATAAACCGTCTTTAAATTTTATATCCCATCTTCCTGATGGGAAAAAATAAAAAGATGAAATATTTTTAGTCTTTAATCCAAAATTATTTAAAACATTTGAGAATTTTAAAAATTCTTCTCTTTTAAATGTTCCATAAAAATATGGTAAGTCTTTCATACTATCTGCATCATAATTGATAAGCTTACCATTTGATCCAATTATATATAATTGTCCATTTCTATATATTTTGCCAAAATACTTTGCTTTACTAATTTGAATGTTAACTTTATTTGGATAATCTTTTTTAGCTAAAAAAGTAGAAACTAAATTATTTTCATTAATCCTATTTGATAATTCATTTTTATCTAATTTAAAAATGTTATCTTTATTTATATTAATTAAATCTCTTTTTAATTTTTGATTATCCACATAAGATAAACCATTAACCTCAAAAATTAAATTTTTAGAAAATAACTCTTTATTATTGAAATTTTTATTATTTATAGAGGTAATAAAAATTAATAAAAGTATGTAAACAAATATAAATTTACTTTTTCTATTTTTTTGTTGAGGAATCATTAATGATCCATTCTAACAACTTAATAAATTTGATGCCATTATAATTAGCTATTTCAGGCACTAAAGATAACTTGGTCATACCAGGTTGAGTATTAAGTTCTAATATATAAAATTTATTTCTATAAAATTTAAAATCTGATCTTGATATTCCCTTACACCCGATTGTTTTATGAGCTTTAAGGGCCATATTCATTACTTCTTCTAATTTTTTTTTATTTATATCTACTGGAATGATATGCTCTGTTTTAGCTTTAGAATTATACTTCGCCTGATAATCGTAAAATTTTCTTTTAGGTTTAAGCTCAATTGCACCTAATTTTTTATTTCCCATAATTGCTACTTGGATTTCTCTTCCTGCAATAAATTCTTCAATCATTACTCGCTTATAGCTTTTCATTGAATTTAAAATTTTATTAATATTTTTTTTTGTACATATATAAACATTAACGCTTGATCCTTCATTTATAGGTTTTACTACTACTGGAAATTTCAATTTCCTATCTATTTCTCTAATTAAATCTAAATTTTTTTTATTAAATGAGTAGATAATAAATTTTGGAGTACTAATTTTATTTAATAAAAAAATTTTCTTAGAAATTTCTTTATCCATAGCTATCGACGAGGCAATAATACCAGAATGTGTGTAAGGTATTTTAAAACTTTCAAGAATGGTTTGTATATATCCATCCTCCCCAAATTGGCCATGCAAAGCATTAAAAATTACCGCTGGTTTAAATTGAGAAATATTTTTTTTTAAATTATTGTTGGGTTCAGAAATTTTTACTTTATACCCATTTTTCTTTAATTCGTTTGCTACTTGTACTCCAGTATCAAGACTTATTAGCCTTTCTTTTGAAATACCTCCTGAAATTATAAGTATTTTTTTTTTCAATTTATTCTAAAATTTTAATTTCTGTTTCTAACTTAACACCAGTTTTTTTTAAAACACTTTCTGATACAAATTCTATTAACTTTTTCATATCATC
>Ga0209632_10004664_pt1 | contig 12095 bp, 6 predicted proteins | sample COG_10_FD_184754 | JGI IMG/M metagenome (GOLD analysis project Ga0209632, IMG submission 184754) | Pelagic Microbial community sample from North Sea - COGITO 998_met_10 (SPAdes) (version 2) | ecosystem: Environmental > Aquatic > Marine > Neritic zone/Coastal water | place: Helgoland, sampling...
ATGGTAAAAAGTATGGTTTGCAATGGACCCTCTTTAGAACTGGGCTCACACCAGGAGAGGCTGAAGGCTGGCGATCGCCACAAGTATGGTTTGCGCATGCTGCAGTGACCACACCTGATCAACACTTTGCCACTGAACGTTTTGCTCGTGGTGGGATAGGGCAGGCGGGAGTGGAGACAACCCCGTTTCGTGCTTGGATCGATGAATGGATGTTAGATGGTGAAGACTTTCAAAAGATGACCCTCACTGCAAATGGGCCTAATTTTGGATATGACATGTCGCTTCAAGCAAATGGTCCATTGGTTTTTCATGGTGATAAAGGCTATTCGGTTAAATCGGAACAGGGCCAAGCCAGTTATTATTATTCACAGCCATTTTTTAAAATTGATGGAACGCTAAAATTACCTGCTGGTAACATTGAAGTGGAAGGGAATGCCTGGCTTGATCACGAATGGTCGTCACAGCCTTTGTCAGATGATCAATTGGGTTGGGACTGGTTCTCGTTATCGTTTGTGGATGGTGCAAAGTTGATGGGTTTTCAACTGCGCCAAAAAGATGGATCACTTTACAGCTCTTCTACTTGGATCTCACCTGATGGCAGCACTTCATCCTATCCAAATGGTGCATTTTCAGCTTTTCCACTTAATATTAAAACAATAAAAGAACGTAATTTACCTATTCAATGGCGTGTAACTTTGCCGGATAAAGACGTTGATGTTATTGTAACTGCTCAGAACCCTGATGCTTGGATGGAACTTTCAATCCCATACTGGGAAGGACCAGTTAACGTCTTGGGAAGCCATATAGGACAAGGATATTTAGAGATGACTGGTTATGAATAAAGCAAATGATCTAAATGCTTTTCTAGATGAGGTATGGGTTATATTGGCCCCGCAATTAAAATACTGCCATCTACTTTCCCAGATTGGATACTAGCCTATAATTTCATGAATTATTCCACTGTTTCAACGAGATGCAAAGGTATGTTTTGCATGGCATCTCTATAGAGGACAAATGGGGCAATTTTAAGTCCATTTGCAAATATTAGCTCGCAGACAGGAAATAACTTAAACACTAAGAATATTCAAAATTGGAGTGCTGTAATTCTTAAAGATAGTATACTTTAGGAGTATAAATTATACTATTTAGTATTTTCACATATCTTTTTTTGCTTACGCCTACACGTCTACCTCCGGTAGGAGATAGTTACTCATGTTAAAAATGTTTGTAATGATATTTCGGTATTATTCCATGGCGTAAAATCAAGAGAAGTTATTTAAACTTATTGCAAAATATAAGTATTTGGAATTTTAAATTATGGGTAAAGTAGAAAATATTGACCCAAGGGACATTTATATTACAAACAGTGAAGCCCAATGCGTGGCACTTTCAATTACAACATCCATAGTAGATGCAAATGATCGTGAAATGTTTAGCCGCCGATCATTCAGTGAATATGTTGAGATTAATTGTGCAAAATCATTAAATCATTTTTCAATCCAGAGTGACATAGGATCTAAGCTTTTTAAAACTGTAAGCAACATAGACATCCATGGCTCATATAAGAGTTTGTCCAATTCGGTTGGAGGCTCTGTTGCCTGATAATTTAGTTTACATAGAAAATAACGGCAACTACTTCCTCGCTGGCGATGGAAACAGATACTATATCATCGACCGAATAGGTTATAATTTAAATACCCATGAAAGCAATGGGAACTACAGCCTTGCTGAGGGTGGTATATATAACCAATATTATATCTTTGATAGTAATGGAAATAGCATTGGGCTGACTGACTTCAGCGGCAATCCGGTAAGCTCGAATAATGGCTATAGTGTGGTTCATGCTGAAGAGGGACCGGATGGAGGCTTTCATGTTTTGTGGTCTGGCCCTCAAGGAATAATCCCATCTGTTGGGCCAATCATGGCATGGAAAGTTGATGCCTCTGGCCAGTATCAAAATCATATCTATGAAAATATAGATTACCATGAAACAACGTTCCAAGTTGATTTGAATGGTGGAGGCATATCCACTTTATCACATGACAACAACACTGGCTTGACTGACATAAGTGGTAATCAAAATCACATTATAAATAATAGTATTGTATTAAAAAATATACACGGCACCCCCGTTGGTCCAGATTCATTCGGAGATAATCCAGTTAAATGGAACGCAGTTCAGGTTGAACAAAATGCAGCTGGTGGTTTTGAAGTTATGTGGATCGACGTTGGAAGTGATACTCCCCTTGACCCCTTGGCGTGGAAAACTGAGGCGACGGGTAAATACATAATTCATAAAATTTTAACTAATGAATTACGTAATGCACATGAGAGTTCATATAAAGTTGATCTGGATGGCGATGGCCGTGTAACTTTGGAAACCAACGGTGTTTATGAGCTCGCAACGAGTAACAATAAGTATAAGATTATTGATAGCAATGATAGTATTGTCGCTAGCTTTGGTAATTCAAATAGGAGTGACGGTTGGAGTATTACTCAAGTTGAAGAGGGAAGTGAAAGCGGCGCCTTTGAAGTATTTTGGTCTAATATCAATGGTCGCTCAGTAGTATATAATGTTAATGAAAAAGGTGTTTATCAATCAGCGATTACACGGGAAATGGTAGCACATGAAACAGCGTTCCAAGCTGATCTAGATGGTGATGGTGTTATAGGTTTAAAATTGGTGAGTAAAGAAACCAACGGTAACTATGAGCTCGCAACCTCTCACAACAAATATTACATTATTGATATCAGCGATTCCAGTATTGTTACCAGCTTTGATAGTTCAAATATGGGTGATGGTTGGAGTGCCACCCAAGTTGAGGCGAGCGCAAGTGGTGGCTTTGAAGTATTTTGGTCCCATAGCGATGGTAAAACAACGGCACATAAAATTAGTGATACGGGTGTTTATCAATCAACGATCACACGTACAATAGATCAACATGAAACAGCGTTCCAAGTTGATCTAGATGGCGATGGTGTTATAGGTTTAAACTTGGTGAGTAGAGAAACTAACGGTTCTTATGAGCTCGCAACGAGTAACAACAAATATTACATCATTGATATCAGCGATTCTAGTATTGTTACCAGCTTTGATGGTTCAAATATGGGTGATGGTTGGAGTGCCACCCAAGTTGAGGCGAGCGCAAGTGGTGGCTTTGAAGTATTTTGGTCCCATAGCGATGGTAAAACAACGGCACATAAAATTAGTGATACGGGTGTTTATCAATCAACGATCACACGTACAATAGATCAACATGAAACAGCGTTCCAAGTTGATCTAGATGGCGATGGTGTTATAGGTTTAAACTTGGTGAGTATAGAAACCAACGGTTCTTATAAGCTCGCAACGAGTAACAATAAGTATAAGATTATTGATAGCAATGATAGTATTGTCGCTAGCTTTGGTAATTCAAATAGGAGTGACGGTTGGAGTATTACTCAAGTTGAAGAGGGAAGTGAAAGCGGCACCTTTGAAATATTTTGGTCTAATATCAATGGTCGCTCAGCAGTATATAATGTTAATGAAAAAGGTGAAATCCTATCGACGATTACACGCACAAAAGATCAACACGAAACAGCGTTCCAAGCTGATCTAGATGGCGATAATGTTATAGGTTTAAACTTGGTGAGTATAGAAACCAACGGCTCTTATAAACTCGCAACGAGTAACAATAAGTATAAGATTATTGATAGCAATGATAGTATTGTCGCTAGCTTTGGCAATTCAAATAGGAGTGACGGTTGGAGTATTACTCAAGTTGAAGCGGGAAGTGAAAGTGGCACCTTTGAAGTATTTTGGTCTAATATCAATGGTCGCTCAGTAGTATATAATGTTAATGAAAAAGGTGTTTATCAATCAATGATTACACGGGAAATGTTAGCGCATGAAACAGTGTTCAAAGCTGATCTAGATGGCGATGGACTTACAACCATTAAAACTAACGGTGATTTCAAGATTATTGGTGGAAGTGGAAACGACAGAATAAATGGTGGGACAGGTGATGATATTTTAGATGGTGGTGCTGGGAATGATATTTTAAATGGTGGCGATGGAGATGATACTTTAATTGGTGGAATAGGCGATGATAGCTATAGTTACGCATACGATGGTGTGACTACTATTTCTGATACATCTGGAATTGATACTCTTTTTATCACTTCTCGTAAATTGGGTGAAAACTCTCCTGACAAATGGCAACATGGTGGATACTTCTTAGGAAATGATCTCATCATATCAAGTCAATTAGATTCACCTGATAAATTGATTATAAAAGAAGGAAAAATTTCTAGTAATAAGGTCGAAAAACTAACCTATATTTATTTGAATGATTCTTCAGATACTTTTTATAGCTCTTACAGTATGAAAATTGCAGATATTGGAGAAATATCAGATACAGAGAGCCTCTTATATTTTGGTACTTTAGGAAACGACAATATAACTACTGGTGATGCCTATGCTGAAGTTTATTCGTACGACGGTGACGACACCATAATTCTTGGAAATAGTGGAGGTTGGTCAAGGGGTGGCAGAGGTAATGATAATATTTCAGCAGGTAGCGGAGAACATCATCTACGTGGACATGAAGGTGATGATACGTTGGATGGTGGTGCTGGGAATGATACATTAGAAGGCGGCACTGGCAAAGATATCATTACAACTGGTTCAGGTTCGGATACAATCTATTTGCGTGCTGGGGACGGCGGCAACGAACTCTCTGATGCTGACATTATAACAGACTTCACTGATGGAAGTGACGATTTTGGACTCACAACCAGCTTATCGTTTGGTGATCTTACAAGAACACAAGGTAGTGGTGATTATGCCAATGATACAATTATTAAATATGGCTCAGAATATTTAGCAATCCTCCAGAATATCGATGTCAGTCTATTGACTGAAGCTGACTTTGAAGATGTAGACTTTGCATAAAATGATGACAAAAGCCCCTTCAAAATCAAAAGTAATTTTAACCCTTACAACCATTTGTATACTCTCGGGCTGTATGTTCCCCAACTCAAGCAATGTGGGTATTTCCAAGAACACACCCAAACTAAGTTATAAGCAGGTTGTTGATATACAGAACAATGTATCACTCTTAACGCAGTCCATTCAAAAGATACCAACCGTTGCCAGAGCACTTTCGGCGGCATCTGCTGCAAAAGATCGCGTTGCAATTACAAGGTCACAAAAAGAACTCACCATTCAAGGAACTGGCTCATCAGGTATCGAGACAAAAACAAGTGACAGCTCTGAGGGTATATTGGTTGTAGGCGTCACAGCTCAAAAGCTTTTAAATGATAATGGGCAGACTGATCGCTCAATTTATCTTAGTGAATTGGGCGCAGAAATAGCCACATTGGAAAGCCAAGTGGCTTTTGATCAAGCATTACAGCAAATCTTGGAGGCTTATACGTCACAAAATCATGCTTTAAAAATTGAAAGTATCATCACGAACTATGTGAGCCAGTTTAATGAACGTGAGAAACTGGTTCAAACAGCTGTTAATGCAGGCGTTCTCTCAAACTCTGATTACTTAGAGCTACAGTCCTTAAAAAACGAAGTTCTCTCAGAGCAAGCCCAATCTGTATTCCAATCTGATAGTTTCTCTAGTTTTCTAAAAACATCCCTAAGTCATAACTTCACAAAGGCATTGGCTGAAGTTGAAGAAAACTTTGAAGTTAAAGACGACATAAAGCTCTCAACAGTTGGCACGTATCAAATTACGTTGTTAAATTTGAACAAATTACAGCTTCAAACACAAATAAAACTTCAAGAAGAAGCAAATTCCTTTACGACCAGTTGGCACACAACTGCGAGTAGCCCAAAATCGCGTGGAGCGGGAAGCACTATATTTGCAGGCATAACAATGGGATTGCCATTTAAAGATGGTGGAAAAGCAAAAGCCTCTATTGTGGCTTTAAATAAAGAATTGGAAGTGAATGCCTTAGATGTCTCCACATATAAAGAGAAAGTATCTTTAGCTCAGCAAGGCCTGGATAACTTTGAATCTTTCCATCAAAAACAAAGTTCTCTTTTGAATGAGCGTATGCGTATCTCTAAAGATCGTATTGATGAACTTGAGCTAAAGTTAAAAGCTGGCCGAGTAGATGTAAGCGTTCTTGCAAAAGAAATCTTAACACTTGCGAGAGCTGAGATCGCTATTGAGCGCTTAAAGCATGATCAAATAACGCAAAGGCTTTCTGCCCTCGGGGCCACTGGACAAACTTGCCAGGTGGTCAATCTATGTGATGCTAAAGAATGACAGCTGTTAAACCTGAAGACAGTGGGAATTCAACAGATGTACGCGATGCATTTACACTACATGCGTTTCTTAAACGCCTAGGCTCAAAGAATACTTATAACGAAGTTAGGGAAGCTGTCTCATCAAGCCCAAGGGCAGATGTTATGGATTGGTCGAGTGATGCGGTTAATGGCTTTGGGTTCATTTGTAATTCTGGAAAAGTAAAAGTCTCAGATTTATCTCCAGCATTATTCCCCTCGTTATTGCTTGGCAAAGAGGGTGACCTCGCCATCTTAGAAGATGTGCGCGCTGACACATTTACCATTTTTGATGGAAAGGCGCGCAAAAAACGAAAGCTCACAAAGAAAGAGTTTAAAGAATGGTATTCAGGAAAGCTCCTTTTTGCTCAACCCGCACTTGAGGAGCACAAGTCTGTAAAGTCACGGCTAAAAGCACTTAGCCCAATAAAAACACTTGGAACCACGCGGTTCTCTTGGATTGCAGTTGCTGCTCTCCTTTCAAATATCTTAGGATTGGCTACGTCGCTTTTTGTCATGGTGGTTTATGATAGAGTTTTGCCAAACCAAGCAACACAGTCGCTATATGCACTGGCGATTGGTGTGGGCGTTGCGATCTTATTTGATACATTATTAAAAGGTGCGCGAAGTCGAATTGTTGAGCGCGCTTCAGTGACTGCAGATATAGCTGTAAATGAAGACATCTTTGAGCAATTTATAGAAGTCTCAAATACCAAAGATCGCAAATCAGTGGGTGAGCTTGCCTCAGTTATGCGTGACTTTGAAGTTTATAGGGATTTTATGAGTTCCGCCACAATCCTTACTTTAATTGATTTGCCGTTTGTTCTCGTGTTTGTGCTGGTGATTTATATGATTGGGGGACCACTGTTTATTGTTCCCCTGATATGTATTCCAGTTATCTTAATTCTTATACTCGCCGTTCAGCCATTACTTGTGCGCAACTCTGCTGCTGTTTCTGCGTCTGCACAATCACGCCAAAGTCTCCTTGTGGAAGTTTTAGGAGGCTTGGATGCTTTAAGGGTCAATGGAGCCTTTGCTCTGATGAAAAGGAAGTTCCTGACGCAATCAAATTTTTATGCAAAGGCATCTCATCAAGCAAAAACCTATGCACAAATTAATGGGAATACGATTACGATTATCCAACAAATATCCCAAGTTGCGATTATTGTTTATGGGTTCCACCTCTTTGATGATCAAGACATTACAATGGGGGCTATCATTGCGACCGTTATCTTATCTGGTCGCGCCCTTGGGCCACTTGCAAAGGTTGGTCAAACACTTGGGCGTGCAAACGCTGCTTACGTAGCGCGTGGTAATCTAAAAAGATTTTTATCTGCAGCGCGTATGCAAAGCGATGGAACTGGGTCTGCCATTAAAAACACAAATTATGGTGCAGTTGAAGTAAGCAGTGCAACAATGCGTTTGTCAGAAATGGGGCGCCCACTTTTTAATGGCCTCAATTTAAGTATCAAAAAAGGTGAAAAGGTTGCGATTGTTGGGCGAACAGGGTCTGGGAAGACATCTTTAATAAAACTCATTGTTGGCCTTCTGGCTCCTGAAGCGGGGTCTGTCATGATTAATGGGTCAGATATACGCCAATATCCACGCGCTGACTTGTTTCGAGCTATTGGAACAGTCTTCCAAGAGCCTTGGCTATTCACTGGTTCATTGCGAGATAATGTGGCTTTAGGCCAAGATGATTGTAGTGATGAGTATATTTTAGAATGCCTAAAGGCAGTTGGCGCTGACTTTGTTGGAGAAGGCACGACTGCAGACCTCGAGTTTTTTATTCAAGATCAGGGAAGCAATTTGTCTGGCGGTCAAAAGCAAGCTGTGATGTTGGCGCGAGCCCTTGCATTTAAACCCTCACTTTTACTCTTAGACGAACCCACAAGTGCAATGGATGGACTGACGGAGAGCCATGTGATTGCGCATTTGTCTAAACAGTTAACAGATCAAACCCTTGTTATTGTGACACATAAAATGCCTGTCGTGGCGATGTGTGATCGTGTTATTGTCATGGACCAGGGTAAAATTGTTGGAGATGGCACAAAAGATGCTTACTTCGAACTCTTAAATAAAAACGCAAGGAAGAAGACTTAATATGCGTTTAACTCAAAATAACACCTCTAGTGGTCGCGAATATTTGATGATCATACTTGTTACAGCTATTTTTGCGGTTTTCATGGTGTGGGCGAATTACACTCAGTTAGACTTAGTGACACGTGGCAGTGGCCGCGTTATTGCAGATGGCCAAAATAAAAACGTTCAATCTCCTGAGCGTGGAACAATAGCAACTTATGTTGTTGAAGAAGGCAGTGCAGTTAATGCAGGCCAAATCATTGCAACGATTAATCCTATTGAGGCTGAAGGTGTCTTAGAAGAATTAGAAGCGCGCTTAAGCAATCTGAGTTTAAAGATGATCAGATTAGATGCTGAGTTAAAGGGGGGCACGATCGCAAGTGTTCGCAAAAATGCATCTGAATATCCAGAAACACTCTTGGATGCAGAGATTGAACTTATGACGTCTCGACGTGAAAGTTTAAATGCAGAACTAAAAACACTTAACCAAGACAAAGAGCTTACAGGTAAAGTCTTATCAGGCTTGGGTGCTGAGATTGAGGGTCAAAATAGTCTCAAAGCACTCTTGAATAAAGAAATGCTTGAAGTGCTGCCTTTGGTTGATGCGGGTGTTCTAGGAAGCTCAGAGCGCTTTCGATTAGAGCGTGAAGATACATCAATCCAAACACAGCTTCAGGTGCTCTCTGAAAAGGTTGCTCAAACTGAGTTGGAGATTGAACAAACCAGCAGTCAGATAGATGCAGTTCAAATCAATTATAATACAGAAATATATCAAGAACGTTCTCAAGTCACAGGTGAAATTGCAGAATTAGAAGTGCGTCTTCCTGCCATACGTCAACGCCTCAAAGAAACTGAAATCCGCTCTCCCATAGATGGGATTGTAAATCGCGTATTCTTTAACACCTTGGGAGCTGTTGTATCGAGTGGCGAGGTGATTGCAGAAATTGTCCCAACGCAGGGTAAATTGTTAGTTGAGGCCTTTATCGACCCCAAAGACATTGCAACAATTGAGCCAGGCCAAGCCGCTAAAATAAGCCTCACTGCATATGACCCATCTAAATATGGATATTTGTTGGGCACACTCACAAAAGTCTCTGCTGATACCGTGTTTAGAGAGGAAACCAAATCATCCGCTTATGCCGTCAACCTCTCCATTGATACAGAAATCTATGAAAGTGATGACGTTCCAGTCTCCATTGTTCCTGGCATGATTGCTCAAGTTGATATCATTCGAGGTGAGCGCACAATCCTTGAATACTTCTGGCAACCCGTTGCAAAGATGAAAGATACAGCGTTTAGGGAGTGAGGAAGGTTAAAATCTCACTTTATCCAAGTAAACATTCAAGTGTAAATTCTGTTTTTAAATTGTTTGCACAATTATTGAGTCACTAATAAGACCGTGTTGATTTCCACATAGATCTCCAAAATAAAAATAGTTTTCCAGTTGCTCTTTGTGGGAAAAAACCATCTTGATATAAATATATATCTGGACTTGTGGCTGCGAGATAGTGTTATTTTTTGCTTGTGGGTTGGTGCAGCAGCATCTAATTCATTTATCTAGGATTAAAAAAGATGCCGTTCTTTGGCAAACAATGCTGCTTGTGTCCTATTTGAAACTCCTAACTTGGAAAATATATTCTTAACGTGAAGTTTTACTGTAACTTCTTGGATTTCAAGGTTCCGTGCTATTTCTTTGTTCGACAGCCCAATGCATAACTGCTCGAGTGTTTGCATTTCACGTGCAGAAACATTTGTGAAATCATCATGATTTTTTCCCGCTGGCGCAGATGATGCTAGGTCAAAAGGTAAGTACCGCTCTCCTGATAAAATGAATTTAATTGCGTTAATAAAAGAGACAGCCGATAACGATTTTGGGATAAATCCTCTTGCATGGCGTTTCATGGCTTCATTCGCCACGTCACGATTAGCAACACCTGACATCAAAGCAACTTTAGTTGCCGGATAGGATTTGCAAGCGCGCTCTAGTCCTTGAAGCCCGTTCATGCCGGGCATGTTGTAGTCCAGTATCAAGAGATCGATAGAGTCTAACCCACTCATTACCTCTAAAGCGGTATTCAAGTCCTGAGCAGTGAAAACATTAAATCCATCCACTGTTTCTAAATATGCAGCTATGGTGTCGCGAACTAAATCATGATCGTCAGCTATTAGAATATTTGTCATAAGTAATAAATAATATGTTTCTATCCCAATTAATAGGAAAAAAATGCGAAATTAATCATAAACCTATACTTAAGTATACTATACTATGCCGATGATTTATTTCGTCATACTTCCGTCTAGGTTATTTTATTCTTAAGCAAACTTGGAGATAACATTAACTTTTAGAATGCATTGTTTATCAACTTTAGTGGTATTTTTTGCACTTCTTTTCAATTTTACAGGTTCAGTATAAGTACAAGAAATCAATGCATTGGAAGTATCTTTTCCACCATAGAAAACTGTACAGTTACATTTAGTAGAGCTTTTTACCTTAAACCAAATCCAGTCGTTTTAGATTGAAAGCTGTTTGTTTCACATGTTTATATAAGTATAAGTTAGCGAATGAATGTTGAATTAAAAGGGTATCGAAGTCTAATTTTGGTTGGCCTAGGTCTGCTGGCGCTCTTGCTTGGATTGATGATAAGTAAATTACTTTCTGAATATCGAAATTTATCAATTGTTGAAGATACGATTTTTACAGGACAGGATTACTATCAGCTTGATGCCCAATTAGCAGACTTAGATATAACTTTACTCGAACAGATAACAAATAAGAATATATCAAAAGATGAGCTTTTACTGAAGGTCGATACTGTATTGAATAAACTTTATGTTCTGGAAAGCAGTCAATCTGGGGTAATTTTAGGTTATAATGAAGAAGTGCGGGTCTTAATGAAACCAATCGATCAATTTGTTGGTAAAACAATTTCAATTTTAGAAAAGAATGACGAAATATTATTTGATGATATATTAGCTCTGCATGAAATGGTTAAAAAGGTCAGGCCTAAAATTAGTAAAAATGCGTTTCTTGTTTACCGATTGGCCGTTATTCGATCGCAAGAGCAGCGGGTAAATTTTTCAAAACAGCTTATGTGGACTGGTGGTTCGGCTGTTTTATTTTTGATAATGCTTGCTGGCCTTTTGATTTTGTTAGATCGTATGTTGAGATCCGCGATTAGGCGTGCAGATGAACTTACTGCTTCTTCTAGGCAACTAGCTTTAACTGTTGCGGGCTCGATGGATGCAATCATCATAGCAGATGGATACAGTAAAATTATTGAATATAACACTTCTGCGGAAGGTGTCTTTGGATGGTCTCGCAAGGAAATTATTGGTAGAACAATGGAGGAAATTCTTTTCCCCAAAGGCCTGAGAGACGCTTATAAAAATGCAATGGCCCAATCCTCAGAGGTAACTAATACAAATGCTGTTGATGGTGTCCGAGTTGAGTTAACTGCTTGGAGGAAAAACGGCGAAGAATTTGAAGTTGAATTAAATATGACGTATGTTGAACGTAATGATGATGCCATATACATGGCGTACATACGCGATATCAGTGATCGAAAGGTTGCTGAGAAAATTTTGATTGAAGCCCGTGATCGAGCTGAACGCACAGACAAAGCAAAGTCGCAATTTCTGGCTGTTATGAGCCACGAAATGCGAACCCCTTTAGCAGGCATTACAGGCGTGATGGATTTGCTTAAGACAACCAAGCTTTCAAAAAAGCAGG
>Ga0209632_10004667_pt1 | contig 12087 bp, 14 predicted proteins | sample COG_10_FD_184754 | JGI IMG/M metagenome (GOLD analysis project Ga0209632, IMG submission 184754) | Pelagic Microbial community sample from North Sea - COGITO 998_met_10 (SPAdes) (version 2) | ecosystem: Environmental > Aquatic > Marine > Neritic zone/Coastal water | place: Helgoland, sampling...
GCTTTAATTAATTTGTATAGAAGGCTAACTCCGAAATCAAGATCTATTGATGAACATCCGCTAGTTGAAAATGATTTAAATTTAATCAAAAACCGTTTTCAAATAGTAAAAATTAAATACTATGGTTTTTTAACCTTAATTTTTTTTCCATTTTATTCTTCTCCAAAGAATTCACTAATTTTTAAAATTTTAAAAAATACTGATCAATTTTTATTTAAAATTAATATTTTTAGAAAATTCGCTTGGTCTATTATGATTGTTGCTGAAAAAAATTAAGCTGCGGACTTTTTTCTTACCAAAGTTTGATAGGAATCGATTAATTCGGTAATTAAGCTACAAACTTTAAAGCTATACTCAGATATTTGGGATACTGGTGTTACCTCGGCAGCAGTGCCAGTTAGAAAACATCCGACAAAATCTTTCATTTCTTCAGGTTTAATTTTTCTTTCTACTACCTTTGCTCCTTTTGATTTTGCTATTTTAATTACCTCTCTTCTTGTAATTCCATCTAAAAACGAGTCTGGAATTGGTGTGTGTAGCTCTCCACTTTTATTTTTAAAAAATATATTAGCTCCAGTAGCTTCCGCTACATTTCCTTCATGATCTAACATCAGTGAATCAGTAAACCCTTTAGCTTCAGCTTCATGCTTGGACAAAGTGCAAATCATATATAGCCCTGCTGCTTTGGTATCCCATGGAATCGTGTTAGGCGCTGGTCTTCTCCAGTTTGAAATATTTAATTTTATTCCATTCAATTTCAATTTTGGATCAAAATATGAACCCCACTCCCAGGTTGCAACAGCAACGTGAATTTTATTTTTTTGTGCTGAAATAGCCATCATTTCACTTCCTCGCCAAATTAAAGGTCTTACATAGCCATTTAGAACTTTTTGAATATTTACTATACTTTTGCAGGCTTCATTAATTTCTGGTTGAGAGTAAGGAACTTTAATGCCCATCCTTTTAGCAGAATGAAAAAGTCTTTCAGTATGTTCCTCTAACTTAAATATTTCTCCGTCGTAAACTCTCTCACCTTCGAAAACACAACTTGCATAATGTAATCCATGGTTAAGAATATGAATATTTGCATCCGCCCAATTAATGGTATTGCCGTTAAACCAAATTTTTCCTGAACGTTTGTCGTAAGGTATGCTTTCCATTTTTAGTAAATATATAGATTTTTTATTTATAAAAAAGTATATTCATCAAAAGAATAAGTCAATATAACTTACCATTATGAAAGATTTGCTGTACCTTAAAGACGAACAAATTAAAGAGTTTATACAATTGCTCTATTATGCCTACAGGGAAACATTCTCTGATCCTAAGGAAATTTTATCCAAAAAATTCTTTGGGCCAGCTCACTTAAGGGCATTAAATCTAATTGAGAGAAATCCTGGTATTCATTTAGGTGAATTGATTTTTAGATTAAAAGTTACAAAGCAAAGTTTAAATAGAGTTTTAAGAGATCTCATCAAATCTAAAATGATTAAACAAATTCAAGATGAAACTGACACAAGAAAAAAAAACTTATATTTAGATAAAGAAGGGAAGTCATTTTTTGAAACAGTGTATAATACTCAAAAAAAAAGAATATTTAATGCTTTAAAAAACTCGAGTTCAGACTCTGTAATTAAATTTAAGGATGTTTTAAAAAAGATAATAGATGGAAAATAGTAAAAACCATATTCTTATTGTAGATGATGATAATAGGATAAGAGATCTATTAAAGGATTATCTGTCAGAAAATAATTACATTGTATCTTCAGCAGAAAACGCAGATCAAGCTAAAGAAAAATTAAAATATTTAAAATTCGACATTATTATCTTAGATGTGATGATGCCGGGTCAAAATGGTTATGAATTAACACGGGAAATAAAAAAAGAAATCAAAGTCCCTATCATTCTACTTACTGCAAAAGGTGAGGTGGAAAATAGAATTAGAGGTTTGGAACTTGGTGCAGATGATTATATAGGCAAACCTTTTGAGCCAAAAGAATTATTACTTAGGATTAGAAATATAATCGATAAAAATAATAAAATTGATTTAAAATCTAAACATAGTGTAGGTGATGCTATAATTGATTTAAATAAAATGATAATTAGTTTAAATAGCAAATCTAAAAAGATAAATAATACAGAAAAAAAAATTTTGATCGAAATGCTTTCAAATCCAGGAACAACATTCTCTCGAGAAGAAATAGGGAAAATATCTGGAATAAGTCAAGAGAGGTCCATCGATGTGATGATTACAAGGTTAAGACAAAAGCTAGAAACGGATCCAAAAAATCCTAAATATCTTCAAACAATAAGAGGCTCTGGATATGTTCTCTGGATTGAATAGTTTCATAAAATATATTTTACCCAAAAGACTTTTTTATAGAGCTTTAATTATAGTTGCTGCACCTACAATCATTTTGCAAATTATTATTACAATAGTTTTTTATGACAGTGTTTGGATTAAAGCTAACAAAAATATAACTAGATCGTTGGTTAACCAATTGAAAACTATCGAAGAGGTTTACCAAAATGATAAAAAAAATTTAGATTTTTTTACAGATAGCTATAAAAATAATTTTAATTTTGAAATTGGAATTAAGCAAGAAACTTTTCCTAGTATTAGCGGGGAACGAAGATTTAGTCCTATGGATAGATTGTTGAGAAGAGAATTAAAATCAATTTTTGGAAATAATAATTACTGGTTTAACACTATAAAATTTAAAAATGCTGTTGAAATTAAAATACGCTCTGGGAATGATGTAATTGAATTTTTGGTTCCAAAAAAAATGATCTCCACCTCTTCAGTAAGACTTTTTCTTTTATGGACCACACTTCCTTCTTTGGTTTTAATTATAGTTGCCTTAATTTTTTTGAAAAATCAAACTAAGCCGCTTGTTAAGTTGGCAAAAGCTGCGGAAAGATTTGGGAAAGGAGATTATGTTAATGATTTTAAAGCTTCGGGTTCCCAAGAGATTAGAAAAGCAGCTTTTGAATTCGATAGAATGGCTAAAAGAATTAATCGCCATCTTAATCAAAGGGCAGAAATGCTATCAGGCATCAGTCATGATTTAAGAACACCTTTGACTCGCCTTAAATTACAACTAGCATTGTTAAAACAAAAAGATGTTTCAAAAAAAATGTCAAAAGATATTGATGAAATGGAAAAAATGTTAAATGATTATTTACAATTTGCTAAAACTCAATCTCAAGAAAATACAGCTACAATAAATATTAATAATATTTTAAATTCTATAAAAAAAAATTTTAATAATGAAAAATTAATAATTGAAAATAATGGTGAAGTTGTAGAGTTGCAAGGTAGGCCTACTGCCTTAAAAAGATTATTTGAAAACATAATACAAAATGGTTTGAATTATGGAAACTATGTTTATGTTGATGTTCAAAAAGGAAACAAAAGAGCTTTAGTAACTATTGAGGATGATGGTCCCGGCATTCCAGAAGATCAATACAAGAATGTTTTTAAACCTTTTTATAGACTAGATAAAAGTAGGAGTTTAAATCAATCTGGTGTTGGCTTAGGTTTAGCTATCGTTGAAGATATAATAAATTCCCATGGTGGTAATATTCAACTAAACAAAAGTAAATATAACGGACTACAAGTTAAGATTTCTTTACCTTTTTAGTCTTTTTGATTTTCATTAACTTTTTAATAATTGTATCTTGCTTTTGAACAATTTTTTTTAAAACTTCAAATTCTTCTCTAGAAACAAGGTCAAGCTTGTTAATTAGTTTATCTCTAGTAAATTTCAGGTCAGTAGATATTTCTTTTTTGATATCCTTTGATGTTAAAATACCATTTTCAATAAAACTCGATATTGATTTTAATATTTTTTCTGAGTTGCTCATAGCTTACCTTATTTGATGGCAATACTAATTTCAAATATGATATAAGAAATTATGTACACCCACAATTTAGACCCTGTTTTATTAGATTTTGGGATCATTGTCATCAGATGGTATTCTCTAGCTTATATTTTTGGAATTGTAATTGGGTGGTGGGTAGGAAAAAAATTAATCAGACACATCTTAAAAAACACTAAACTTAAATTTGAACTTAAGGATTTTGACGACTTAATAAGTTATTTAATTATCTCCATAATTTTAGGTGGTAGGATTGGTTACGTAATTTTTTATAATGTTGAATATTATATTTCAAATCCATTGGATATAATTAAAGTTTGGGAAGGCGGAATGTCATTTCATGGTGCGTTAGTTGGAATAATAATTGGAACGTATTTATTTTCAAAAAAAAAAGCAATCGCGACATTTTTCATGTTGGATATAATAGCTTGTGTTGCGCCAATTGGAATTTTTTTAGGACGTATAGCTAATTTTATTAATGGTGAATTGGTTGGCAAAGTTACCAATGTTTCATGGAGCGTAATTTTTCCTTTAGTAGATACACTGCCTAGACACCCTTCACAAATATATGAAGCGATATTAGAGGGAATTATTCTATTTTTAATTTTAAATATTCAAATTTTTAAAAGAAAATATAAAATTGGGACAAGTTCATATTTATTTTTAATTTATTACGGTTTTTTTAGAATTATATCAGAAATATTTAGAGAGCCAGACATGCAAATCGGTTACTTATTTGATTTATTTAGTATGGGGTCAGTACTAAGTTTTTTTATGATTTTAAGTGGTTTAGTAATTTTCGGTATTTTAAAAAAAAATGAAATCTAATATAAAGTTCTTTAAAAAATCCAAGAAACTTCCAGTTGATGAATTTTTTAAAAATGTACTATACGACAATAAATTTGGATATTATACATCCAAATTACCTTTTGGCAAAAAAGGTGACTTTATTACCTCTCCGAATATTTCTTACTTGTTTTCTGAAGTAATTGCTATCTGGATAGTCTCTGCGTGGGAATTATTTGGTAAACCAAAAAATTTTAGCATTGTTGAACTTGGTCCAGGTGATGGTAGCTTAACAAATATTCTTCTAAGATCATTTAAAAAATTTCCAGAATTTAACTCTATTAAAAAAATTTTTTTATACGAAGAAAGCAATTATTTAAAGAAGATACAACAAAAAAATATATCAGATAAAAACGTTGGTTGGATTAATAATTTTAATTCAATCAAGAAAGGTCCAGTGATATTTTTTGGGAATGAGTTTTTTGATGCACTTCCAATTAAACAATTCAAAAGAAAAAAAAATTCTATACTTGAAAAAAATTATACACTCGATAAAAAAAATAATATTATAGAAGTCTTTAATAAAGCCTCAAAAACTGACATCAAGATTTTAAAATCTTATAAAACATTAAAAAATTTAAATTTTATTGAATTACCTAAATTTGGTTTTCAAGAATTAAAAAAAATGATCAAAAAGATTTCTAAATTAAAAGGCTGTATCTTGATGATAGATTATGGGTACTTAAAATCTAATAATCAAAATACTTTGCAGTCAGTGATGAAACATAAGAAAAATAGTTTATTGGAAAATTTAGGTAAGGCGGATATCACTGCTCATGTTAATTTTGATCTTCTTAATGAATTCTTTTTAAAAAATGGTTTAAAAGTTAATAATATTATTACTCAAAAAGAATTTTTAGAAAATATGGGTATTATTGAAAGAGCCAAGGTGGTTGCAAAAAAAATGAAATTTAGCCAGCAATCAGACCTTTATTTAAGAATTAAAAGGTTATTAAGTCCTGGTTCTATGGGTGACTTGTTTAAAGTAATTTTGGCTTATAAATTTGAAAAAAATAATTTTGTAGGGTTCAAATAATGTTTTATTCAAAAAATCTTAAAAAAATTAAAAATATCAATCACTGTTTCTTTTCTAGAAAAAAAGGTTTTTCTAGAGGTATTTATAAAAGCCTGAACTGTGGAAGAGGCTCAAAGGATAGCAAAAAAAATATTAATAAAAATTTAATTTTTATCTCAAATAAGGTGGGTGTTCCAAAAAAAAACCTAATATTAATGCATCAAACTCATAGCAATAAAGTAGTTGAAATTAATAAAAATAATTACAAAACAAAAATTAAAGCTGATGCGATGGTAACTAAAATGAAATGTATTGCACTTGGTGTCGTAACAGCTGATTGTGTTCCGATTATTTTATATGATGTCAAAAATCAAATAATAGGTTGTATTCATGCAGGGTGGAAAGGTGCCTATTTAGGTATAATCAAAAATACAATTAATAAAATAAAAAAAATGAATTCAAATAATATTATTTATGCATGTGTTGGTCCTTGTATAGGTCAAAATAACTATGAAGTTGATTTAATTTTCTTTAAAAAATTTATTAATATATCAAAAAAAAATAAAAAATATTTCATTCACAAAAATAATAAAAAAAAACTTTTTAATTTAAGAAAATTTGTAACTGATAAGCTTCTCAAATATAAAGTCAAAGTTGATCAAATTAATAAAGATACTTTTACCCAAAAGAGTAATTTTTTTAGTTACAGAAGATCAAAAAAATTAGATGAAAAAGATTATGGAAGATGTATTTCTACAGTATGTATGCCTAAACTTTATTAATTTGAAAAGATACAGAAATAAGGTATAAATAATCATATTTCATGAAAATTTTATCTGGAACTAGCAATTTAAAATTAAGTAAAAATATTGCTAAAAATCTTAAATTAAAATTAATTAATACTAATATAAGAAGATTTGCTGATGGAGAAATTTATATAGAGATAAATGAAAATATAAGAGGTAATAGTGTATTTGTAGTACAATCTACTTCCAATCCAGCAAATGATAATTTAATGGAATTGCTTTTAGTGATTGATGCATTAAAAAGATCCTCTGCAAAAACTATTACTGCAGTAATTCCATATTTTGGTTATGCAAGACAAGATAGAAAAGTTGCACCCAGAACTTCTATATCTGCAAAAGTGGTTGCAAATTTATTAACGAATGCTGGTGCAAATAGAATTGTAACGGTTGATCTACACGCAGGACAAATTCAGGGATTTTTTGATATGCCGGTAGATAATTTGTTTACAACTCCATTGTTTTCAAAGTTTATTAAAAAAAAAATTACATCAAAAAATTTAATTTGCGTTTCTCCCGATATGGGTGGAGTCGCTAGAACCAGAGCTTTGGCAACTCGACTAAAGGCCGATCTTGCAATTATTGATAAAAGAAGACCTGCCCCAGGTAAATCTGAAGTTATGAATATTATTGGGGATGTAAAAAATAAAACTTGTATCATTGTTGACGACATAATTGATAGTGGTGGAACAATCATAAATGCCGTCGAAGCTTTGAAAAAAAAAGGAGCTAAAGAAGTTTTTGTTTTTATTACCCATGCAGTCTTAAGTGGAGAAGCGGCAAAAAAAATAAAAAATTCAAAAATTAAGAAATTAATTATTACTGACACAATCGACAATTCGCATAAAATTAAAAACAACAATAAAATTGAGGTATTGTCTATCGCTTCCTTAATGTCAGAAGCCATGAAAAGAATAGCTAATTCAAATTCAGTATCAGATTTATTTAATTAACGCTTGTTTTGGCTTTAATCTTGGGTTATATACCCACTTCAATAATTTATGAGCAATTTAAAGGCAATTAAAAGAGAGAACACTTCTTCAGGAACCAATAACAAATTGAGGTCTGAAGGATTAATACCTGCAATATTATATGGGGGTAAAGATGCCAATCAAAATATTTCTGTTCAAAAAAAGGATTTAAAAAATTTAGTTAACTCGGATACATTTCTCTCGAAAGTCCTAGAATTAGATGTTGATGGGAAAAAAGAAAGAGTAATTCCAAGAGACATTGCTTTTAATGTTGTTTCTGATGAGCCTATTCATATAGACTTTATGAGAATAGTTGCTGGTAAAAAAATTATTTTAGAAATACCTGTTAAATTTATTAATCACTCTGACTCTCCTGGATTAAAAAGAGGTGGAGTATTGAACATTGTTAGAAGAAAAGTTGAATTGAAATGTCCTGGAGAAAGTATACCTAATGAAATAGTTATTGATTTAACTGATACAGATATTGGAACGAGTCTAAAAATCTCTTCGGTTAAATTAGAAGAAAATGTTGTTCCAACTATTACAGATCGTGACTTCGTTATTGCGACAGTTGCCTCGCCAACAGTAATGAAAGAACCAGAAAAACCAGCAGAGGGAGAAGCTACAGCTGAAGGAGCGGAAGGAGAAGCTTCGGCTGAGGGTACTGAAGCTGCTGCAAAAGATGGTGATGTAGCTAAAAAAGATGATAAGTCTAAAGATGGTGCAGATAAAAAATCTGACGATAAGAAACCTGCTGAAAAGAAATAATTAATATGCTTTTACTCGTCGGATTAGGAAATCCTGGATCCAACTATACTAATACAAGACATAATATTGGTTTTAAGATTATTGATGCTATAAATGCTCAATTTAAACTTTCCAAACAAAAACCTAAATTTAAAGGTTTATTAACAACAGGTAATATTGATGAAAAGAAAATTTATGCTATCAAACCATTAACCTTTATGAATAACTCTGGAACCGCTATTAAAGAGTTGATTGATTATTTTAAAATTGATGCAAAAAATGTTTTTGTTTTTCATGATGATATGGACATTGATTTTGGAAAAATAAAAGCAAAGTTCGGGGGTAGTAGCGCTGGCCATAATGGTATCGAGTCTATAGATAAATTTATAGGTAAAGATTATTCAAGAGTTAGAATAGGTATCGGGCATCCAAAACAAAAGAAAAAAGTCAATAATCATGTGCTAGAGGATTTCAAAGATGATGAAGAAGAAAAAATAAATGAGATTACAGAAAATATTGTTAAACAACTGCCAACATTAATTAATAAAAAAATAGACCTATTTTCTAGCAAAGTAAATCAAGACCTTAATGGGATTTAAATGTGGAATAGTTGGGCTTCCAAATGTAGGGAAATCTACTTTATTTAATGCTTTAACAGCTTCAAAAAATGCAGAAGCAGCTAATTTTCCTTTTTGTACAATTGATCCAAATATTGGAATTGTAGATGTCGTTGATGAAAGATTAGATCAATTAACCAAATTATCAAATTCAAAAAAAAAAATTTATACCAATATAACTTTTGTTGATATTGCAGGATTGGTAAAAGGAGCGTCAAAAGGAGAGGGATTAGGAAATAAATTTCTTTCTCATATAAGAGAGGTAGATGCAATCATTCATTTAGTCAGGTGTTTTGAATCTGATAAGATTACTCACGTTAATTCAAAAATTAATCCGGTTGACGATCTAGAAACAATTAAAACAGAAATAATACTCTCTGATTTAGATATTATTCAAAAAAAATTAGAAAAAGGAAAAAAAAAATTTCTTCAAGAAAAAGAAATTGAAATACTAGAAGAAAAATTAAATCAATTAAATGACGGCAAAGAAATAGTGGTAAAAGATGATTTTGAGAAAGAATTTTTATCTAGTTTAGGGTTATTAAGTGTAAAGCCAAAAATTATAGTATGTAATGTTGACGAAGAAAGCCTCGCAAGTGGAAATGCTTTTACTGAAAGTGTTAGAAAAACCTATTCTAATGAAAAAATTGTCACTATATGTGCAGATATTGAAGATCAAATTATGGGCTTAGATAATAGTGAAAGAGAAACTTTCATGAAAGAAATAGGTCTTAATAAAACTGGTTTAAATCAATTAATTAAAGAAGGATATGACCTTTTAAAACTTGATACATTTTTTACGTCGGGACCAGAAGAAAGCAGAGCTTGGACAGTAGAAAAAAATACACTAGCACCGAAAGCAGCAAGTGTTATTCATACTGATTTTGAAAAAAATTTTATTAGAGCTGAAGTCGTTACATATGAAGACTTTATAAAATATGGCAGTGCAGAAAAATGTAAAGAGAATGGAAAATTAAGAATTGAAGGTAAAGATTATATTGTTAAAGATGGAGATGTTTTATACTTCCGTGTTAATCCGTGACCAAATTTTCTTCATACTTAGGTAAACTAAAGTTGTTAAAAGGATTAGATAAATAATTACTTTTACACCAGTTCTATGTCTTTCTTCTAATTCAGGTTCAGCAGCCCAAGTTAAAAATGTTGTTACATCTCTAGACATCTGATCTACTGTCGCTTGAGTTCCGTCAGAATATTCTACGATATCTTCTGTTAATGGTGAGGCCATTTTAATTTTATTTCCAATCATGTATTTGTTGTAATATACACCGTCGTCTAATGATACGTCTGCTGGCGGATCCTCATATCCCATTAACACTGAGTAAATATAATTAGAGCCCCCTGGTCTTGCTTTAACCAGTACTGACATGTCAGGAGGATAAGCTCCTCCATTCGCGGCAATAGAAGCTTTTACGTTTGGGTATGGACTTTTAAATTTATCTGCTGGTCTTCCCGGTCTTGTAAACATTTCGCCCTGCTCATCTGGACCATCGGTAATCTCTACACTAGCAGCAATAGCTTTGACTTCTTGCTCTGAAAATTCAGGACCACCTGGTTCACCAAGATTTCTATAACTTAAATATTGCATAGAATGACAAGAAGAGCAGACTTCTTTATAAACTTGAAATCCTCTTTGTAATGAAGCCCTATCAAATTTACCAGTTATGCCTTTAAAGCTCCAATCAACCTTTAGAGGTTCGGCCTCCCCGCCAGCGCTGTATAGTTTAGCTGTAAAAGCTAATAATAAAGTAGCAATAAATAAAAGATTTTTTATATTAGATCTTTTCATTATCCTTCCTAGCGAGTGCTGGATCTGCGCCACCACTTAGTACTGGCTCTGAAATACTCATAGGAATTGGATCTGTTTTTTCTAACAATCCGACTACAGGCATCACAATAATAAAGTGAGCAAAATAATAAATAGTTCCTACCCTAGCTAAAACTAAATAGATTCCCTCAGCAGGCATTGCCCCCATATAGCCAAGCATTAAAACATCTAAAACAAATATCCAATAAAATTGTCTGTAGATTGGTCTAAACACTGCTGACCTAACTTTAGATGTATCTAACCAAGGTAAAACAAATAATATAAAAATTGCTCCAAACATTAAAATTACTCCGCCCAACTTATCTGGAACAGATCTCAAAATTGCATAGAAAGGTAATAAATACCATTCAGGTACAATATGTGCTGGTGTAACCAAAGGATTAGCAGGAATATAATTATCAGAATGTCCCAATACATTGGGTGAAAAGAAAACAAAACCTGCAAAGATAATCATAAACATTAACAATGCAAAAGCATCCTTAATAGTAATGTAAGGATGAAATGGAACTGTATCTTTAGAAGGTTTCTTAATATCAATTCCCACAGGATTGTTATTGCCAGGTACATGCAAAGCCCAAATGTGTAAAACGACTAAACCTAAAATTAAAAAAGGTATTAAATAGTGCAAACTAAAAAATCTATTTAAAGTTGGATTGTCTACAGAGTAAGCGCCCCATAACCATGTTGTTATACTTTCGCCTACAAGAGGTATTGCGCTAAACAAATTAGTAATTACCGTTGCTCCCCAAAAACTCATTTGTCCCCATGGTAAAACGTAACCCATAAACGCTGCTGCCATCATTAAAAGATAAATTAAAAGTCCTATAATCCATATTACTTCTCTTGGAGACTTGTATGAACCGTAAAACAATGATCTAAAAATGTGAATGTAAACTGCAAGAAAGAACATTGAAGCTCCGTTGCTATGGATATAGCGAATTAACCAACCATAGTTTACATCTCTCATGATATGCTCCACGCTAGCAAAAGCTAAATCAGCATGAGCTACGTAGTGCATGGCTAAAACAATTCCTGTTATAATTTGAGTTAATAAACAAAAAGTTAAAATTCCACCAAATGTCCACCAATAATTTAAATTTTTAGGCGTTGGGTAATCTGTAAGGTGCGCGCCTAGAGTTAAAAGCGGAAGACGATCGTTAAACCATTTTCCAACTTTTGACTTAGGTGTGTATTCGTGATCGCTCATAAAATTTATCCTATCTTAATTATGTTGCTGTCAACAAATTCAAATTTAGGAATCTCCATATTTGTTGGCGCCGGTCCTTTTCTAATTCTTCCAGACACGTCATAGTGGGATCCATGACAAGGACAAAACCAGCCATTGAAATCACCTTTATCT
>Ga0209632_10004675_pt1 | contig 12080 bp, 8 predicted proteins | sample COG_10_FD_184754 | JGI IMG/M metagenome (GOLD analysis project Ga0209632, IMG submission 184754) | Pelagic Microbial community sample from North Sea - COGITO 998_met_10 (SPAdes) (version 2) | ecosystem: Environmental > Aquatic > Marine > Neritic zone/Coastal water | place: Helgoland, sampling...
CCCTTCAACCTTACGGGAATTTTATATTTTCCTAAAATATCAAACGACATAAATGTTCAAAAAGATAAAATTCAGTTATATCAAAATCAAGTTTTTGTAACTGATAATGTTGAAGGAATTGTACCGGAATTTTTGACTCTTTTAAGAGGTGTTATTGATTCGCCTGATATTCCTTTAAATGTTTCTAGAAGTTATCTACAAGCTGACGGAGCTGTTAAAAAAATAAGTAATTACATAACAAGAAAAGTTGGTGATAAATTAAATTCTTTATTCAAAAAAGATAGAAAAGAATTTGAAAAAAAATGGAATGACATAAAAGTAGTTATCGAATATGGAATGTTAAGTGAAGAAAAATTTTATGAAAAAGCTCAAAAATTTGCTCTTTACCCCACTGTAAATGACGATTTTTTAACATTTGAAGAATTAAAAGAAAAAGTTTCTAAAAGTCAAACTGATAAGGATGGTAAAATAGTTATTTTATATGCATCAAATAAAAATGAACAGCATCCTTACATTGAAACTGCTAAAGAAAAAGGATATGAAGTTCTTTTACTTGATTCACCTATAATAAGTCACTTAATTCAAAAAATTGAAACTAGTAATGATAAAATTACTTTTTCAAGAGTCGATGCAGACGTTATTGATAATCTAATCAAGAAAGAAAATGAGGAAATATCTAAACTTGATGATAAAGAAAAAGAAAAATTAAAATCAATCATTGAAGAAAATGTTTCAAAAGAAAAATATACAGTTCAGTTGGAGGCAATGGATAGCAGTGCTGCGCCATTTGTAATAACATTTCCAGAGTTTATGAGAAGAATGAAAGAAATGCAGCAAAGTGGAGGCAATAGTATGTTTGGAAATATGCCTGAAATGTACAATCTTATTATCAATGTTAATAATCCGATAAGTTCTGAAATATTAAAATCTAAAAGCAAAGACAAAAAACAAAGATTAATTAATCAATCTTTGGATTTAGCTAAATTATCGCAAAATTTATTAAAAGGTGAAGAACTCACATCATTTATAAAAAGAAGCATAAGTTTCATAAAATAACTTATGAAAAAGATTAATCTTTATATCATGGGTATAATTTATATTTACCTTGGTATAATGCATTTCACTAATACTAATTTTTATTTCCCATTTATGCCTAAATTTCTTCCTTGGCATTTTGAACTAATCATAGCTAGTGGTGTTGCTGAAATTCTGCTTGGTCTTGGTGTATTTTTTAAAAAGTTCAGGAAAATTAGTCTAATTGGAATAATATTAATGTTAACTATTTTTTTAATAGTTCATTTCAATATGCTAATTCCAGAGAATAGTTTAGGAAATCCAACTTATCTTTTATTAATCAGAATTGTGATTCAATTTGGATTAATCTATTGGGCTTGGAGAAACATCGATTAGTTTTTTTTTAATATAAAATTTTGTGATATTTATAAAAATAATACCCAATTGAAAAAAATTATTATTTTATTTATTGTTATCTTTTTTACAAATTGTTCTAAATCAAATGATCTTATGACAGTAAACCTTTCAGTAGAAGGGTTTAAAAAAGGGAATGTATACTTACAAAAAATTCAAGATTCAGTTTTAATTAATATTGACTCAATTTTTATTGAAAGCAACAATCCTATAACACTGGACTACAATATAAATTCGCCTGAAATTTTTTATATAAACCTTGACATAAAAAGTAAAGAAAAAAGAATAGAATTTTTTGGAGAAAGGGGAAATATTTCTATTAATACCAACTTAAAAAAATTTAATTCAGATTACAAAATCTCAGGATCAAAAAGTGACTCTGTCTTTAGAATTTACCAAAATGTAATAAAAAAGTTCAACTATCAAAGATTAGATTTAATTAAACTATCTATAGAAAAATCTCAAAAAAAGCAGTTGGATAGTCTTAAAATTATTGAAGAAAAAATTAATAAACTAAATAAAAGGCAATACCTCTACACATTAAATTTTGCAGTAAGTAATGGAAAAAGTCACGTAGCTCCTTTTATAGCTTTAAATGAATTTTCAGAGGACAGTAAAATTTTATTAGATACCATAAGAAAATCTCTTTCCAATGAAGTTTTGAATTCAAAATACGGTGGTATGCTTATTAAAAAAATTAATTCAAATTAACTTTTAAAGTTCATTAAAGTTTTTAACTAATTCTTCAGCTTTTTTGGTAAGCTCTAAACTAATTTTTTTAAAATGAGTTTTTTTGTTAGAAACGTCTTTTTGATTGATCTTATCAATCAATGAATCAAAAACACTAAAACATTTATCTGCTAGTTTTTCACTTTTTTTTTGATCCTTTTCAGGATTTTCTAACTCCCATGAATTGATATTTTGAATAATTTCACCAATAACGTTATTCAAATCTTTTTTTAAATCTCTTACACTTGCCATATTTTATAGTTTAATTTCCGTCATATTTTACAAAATTTCTAGGAGTTTCATACAATGTCACTTCTAACTTTTTATTGTAGTCTATTTTATTCCTTAATTTGTTCCAAATGAAAATACAAATATTTTCTGCCGTAGGAACAACCTTTTTAAAATAATCTATATCAAGATTTAAATTTTTATGATCCAATAAATCTTCAATTTCATTTTTAATGATATCCTTTAGAGTCTTTAAGTCTATTACCATTCCAGTTACAGGATCAACTTTACCTGTAACATCGACTATTATTTCGTAATTATGACCATGATAATTTGAATTACTACACACTCCAAAAACATCAAGATTTTTCTCATCATCCCATTCTTTTACAAATAATCTATGAGCTGCATTAAAATGTGCTTTTCTGCTTACAGTTACATTCATTTATTAAAATTATTATAAAATTTATTAAAGATTATTTTAAACCAAACAGTATAATTGGAAGGATTTATTTTAATATCCTCTCTTAAAAAATCTAAATTAATCCATTTCCAATCACAAACTTCATTTTTATTTATTATTGGATTTTGGTTATAGCATCCAACTAAAACATAATCATATTCATGCTCAAAAAGACCATTATCAAATTCCGCTTTATAAATAAAAGATAGTAAAACTTTAAGATCTGTTTCAAATCCCATTTCTTCACTCAATCTTCTAATACCAGCCTTTTTAATTGTTTCACCATCTCTAGGATGACTGCAACAGGTATTTGTCCATAAACCTGGTGAGTGATACTTATTTAAAGCTCTTTTTTGAATTAAAAGTTCATTATCATCATTTAAGATAAATACAGAAAAAGCTCTGTGCAAAACAGCTTTTTCATGGGCTTCAATTTTATCCATCAATCCAAGTTGATTATCATTTTTGTCGACTAATATTACCATTTCACCCATTGTTCAAATTTACAAAATTTGAAATATTTAAGTAACTATTTTAAAAAACAATACTATTTTTGAAAATTATTTAAAATATGGGGTTCAAAGAGGAAATAATAAAAAGAAGAACATTTGGTATAATATCTCATCCAGATGCTGGAAAGACAACACTTACAGAAAAATTATTATTATTTGGCGGAGCAATACAAGAAGCAGGTGCAGTAAAGTCTCATAAAATTAAAAAAAGTGCGACTAGTGATTTTATGGAAATTGAAAGACAAAGAGGGATTTCTGTATCTACATCAGTATTAGCATTCAATTATAAAGAAAAAAAAATAAATATACTTGATACACCTGGTCATAAAGATTTTGCAGAAGACACCTTTAGAACTTTAACTGCCGTAGATAGTGTAATAGTGGTTATTGATGTAGCTAAGGGAGTAGAGGAACAAACTGAGAAATTAGTTGAAGTTTGCAGAATGAGAGAAATCCCTATTATAGTTTTTATAAATAAGCTTGACAGAGAGGGAAAAGACGCATTTGATTTATTAGATGAATTGGAAAGTAAATTAAAATTTACTGTGTGTCCATTAAGCTTTCCAATTGGAATTGGGTACGATTTTCAAGGTATTTATAATTTATGGGAAAATAATTTAATGCTTTTTAAAGAAGAAAATAAACAAAAAATTTCTGACACAATAAACATTAAAAGTCTCGATGATATTAGACTTACTGACTTCATAGGTGAAAATGCATCTCACAAATTAAAAGAAGAAATTGATATTGTAAAAGAAGTTTACCCAAATTTTAATCAAACTGATTATTTAAGCTGTAAACAACAACCGGTATTTTTTGGATCAGCCTTAAATAATTTTGGAGTTAAAGAATTACTTGATTGTTTTATTTCCATAGCACCTCCTCCACTTGCAAAAGAAAGCACTGAGAGAATTATAAAACCAGATGAGAATAAATTTTCTGGATTTATATTTAAAATACATGCTAATATGGATCCAAAACACCGGGATAGACTGGCATTTATTAAAATTGTTTCAGGAATTTTTAAAAGGAATAAACCATATAATCACGTTAGGTTAAATAAAAAATTTAAGTTCAGTAGTCCTAATGCTTTTTTTGCTGAAAAAAAAGAAATTATTGACCAATCCTATCCTGGTGATATAGTTGGTGTTCACGATTCAGGAAACTTCAAAATTGGTGATTCTTTTACAGAGGGCGAAAAAATTAATTTTAAGGGAATTCCTAATTTTTCACCAGAACATTTTAAATTTATTAATAATCAAGATCCATTGAAGTCAAAACAACTCGCGAAAGGAATTGATCAATTAATGGATGAAGGTGTTGCTCAATTATTTATAATGGAAATAAATGGAAGAAAAGTAATAGGCACTGTTGGTGCTCTACAGTTTGAAGTAATTCAATATAGATTAAAACATGAATATGGAGCTAAGTGCTCTTATGAAAATATCAATATTCACAAAGCGTGCTGGACTGAGAATTGCCAAAATAATGAAGTTGAATTTAAAGAATTTAAAAAACTTAAAAGTAAATATTTAGCAAAAGATAAGGCTGGAAACTTAGTATTTTTATCTGACTCGGCCTTTTCATTAGAAATGACTAAGCAAAAATTTCCTTCAATAAAATTTCATTATAAATCAGAATTCTAGAAAAAGTTACGCCTCAGCTGTTGGTCCAAAATTTAAATTTATCGACTGCTTATTATCGTAGTCCTTAATCTCTCCATTGGTTTTTTCAAATCTTGAAATATTTTCATTCAATGCTTTAGAAAATCTTTTTGCATGTTGAGGAGTTAAAATTATTCTTGACTTAACCTTAGCTTTAGGTACACCTGGCATAACATTAATAAAATCGACAACAAATTCTGATATAGAATGATTAATTAACGCCAAATTAGAATAAGTTCCTTGAGCTAGATTTTCATCGAGCTCAAGATTTATATTACCTTTTTTTTTAGAATCTTTCATTAAAGATTAATATTTTTAGCAGCTAACAATTCTTCATATTCGTCTGTATAGCCAACGATAATATCTTTAAACTTTCTATTACCTGTTCCAGCAGGAATTTTATGACCAACAATTACATTTTCTTTCAAACCTTCTAAACCATCAACTTTACCATTAACGGCAGCTTCATTTAAAACTTTAGTTGTTTCTTGGAAAGAAGCCGCAGAAATAAATGATTTAGTCTGTAAAGATGCTCTTGTTATACCTTGTAAAATTGGAGTTGCTGTAGCGTTAACCGCATCTCTGGCAATTACTTGCTCTTTATCCTCACGTTTCATTATGGAATTTTCATCTCTCAATTCTCTTGCGGTAACAATTTGACCTTCCTTGAAAGCTTCAGAAGCTCCAACTGATTCTATAATCTTCTTACTGAATAAATTATCGTTTTCTTTAATGAAATCGTTTTTATGAATTAACTGGCCTTCTAAAAATGTAGTATCTCCAGAGTCCTGAATTTTAACTTTTTGCATCATCTGTCTAATTAAAACTTCAAAATGTTTGTCATTAATTTTAACACCTTGTAGCCTGTACACTTCTTGCACTTCATTAACTAAATATTGCTGAACTGCTGAAGGTCCTTTGATATTCAAAATATCATTGGGCGTAATAGATCCATCTGATAATGGCATTCCAGCTTTTACAAAATCATTTTCTTGAACTAAAATTTGATTTGATAATTTGACTAAATATTTTTTAATTTCTCCAGTCTTAGATTCTACAATTATTTCTCTATTTCCTCGTTTAATTTTACCAAAGCTAACTACACCATCAATTTCACTTACAACTGCTGGGTTTGAAGGGTTTCTAGCTTCAAAAAGTTCTGTAACTCTTGGAAGACCTCCAGTAATATCACCAGACTTGGCAGACTTTCTTGGTATTTTAACCAAAATTTTTCCTTCCTTAACTTTTTCACCATCATTAACCATTAAGTGAGCACCGACAGGTAAGTTATAAGTTCTTAAATTTTTTCCTTTATTATCATTGATTAATAAAGTTGGAACAATTTTTTTATTTCTAGATTCAGAAATTACTTTTTCTTTGAAACCAGTTTGTTCATCAATTTCTACCTGATAGGTAACCCCCTGCTCAATATTTTCATATTCAATCACTCCACCAAATTCAGAAATAATAACACCATTGTAAGGATCCCATTGACAAACAACATCATCCTTTTGAAGTTTTTGACCATCTTCAATAAGAATAGAAGATCCATAAGGAATAATATTCGTACTTAATAAAACACCAGTCTTTTTATCAACTAATTTAAGCTCACATGTTCTAGATATTACAACATTAATTTTATTTCCTTCGGAATCTTTACTTTTAACAGTTTTTAAGTCCTCTATTTCAGCCATTCCATCAAATTTGACTGCTAATTTATTTTCTTCAGAAATATTTCCAGCAATTCCACCAACATGAAATGTTCTTAAAGTTAACTGAGTACCAGGCTCACCAATGGATTGTGCAGCAACTACTCCAACTGCTTCGCCATTTTGAACCATTTTACCAGTAGCCAGATTTCTTCCATAACACTTTGTACAAATTCCTTTAGGAGATTCACAAGTTAATGGAGAACGTACCTCAACTTTGTCAATAGTAGTGTTTTCAATTTCTTTAACAATTTCATCAGAAATTTCGTTTCCAGAATGAACTATAATTTCGTTTGTAACTGGATTAAAAATATCATGAAGAGAAACTCTACCTAAGATTCTTTCACCAAGAGATTCAACTTCTTCTTCATTTTTCTTTAAAGCTTCCACAGTTATTCCTCTAAGGGTATTACAATCTTCTATATTAACTATAACGTCTTGAGCAACATCTACTAATCGTCTGGTTAAATATCCGGCATCAGCAGTTTTAAGGGCTGTATCAGCTAATCCTTTTCTAGCACCGTGTGTAGAAATGAAATATTCTAAAATTGAAAGTCCTTCCTTAAAATTTGAAAGAATTGGATTTTCGATGATTTCACCTCCACTAGCACTAGCTTTTTTGGGTTTAGCCATCAAACCTCTCATTCCAGTAAGTTGACGTATTTGTTCTTTTGACCCACGAGCTCCAGAGTCAAGCATCATAAAAACCGAATTGAAACCTTGTTGATCTTCACTAATTCTTTTCATAGCCAACTCTGTAAGAGTTGCATTAGCTGAAGTCCATACATCAATTACTTGATTATATCTTTCATTGTTGGTAATTAGACCCATATTATAGTTTGAGATAATAGAATCAACCTCAACGTTTGCATTTGAAATCATCTCATGTTTTTCAGGTGGAATAATAATATCTCCTAAACTAAATGAAAGACCTCCTTTAAATGCAAAAGAGAATCCCATATCCTTTATTTTATCCAAAAATTCTGCAGTTTCTGGAACACTGGTAACTTTTAAAATATTACCAATGATATCACGTAATGATTTTTTTGTCAAAACTTCATTAATGAAACCTGCTTTTTCCGGAACAACCTGGTTGAACAATACTCTACCAACTGTTGTATCAATAATCTTAAAAACAAGATTTCCGGAGTTGTCAAAATCTTTTGTTCTTATTTTGATCATTGCATTTAACTCCACTACTTCTTCATTGTAAGCTATATTAACTTCTTCAGCAGAATAAAAGGTTAAACCTTCACCTTTAACTTTATATTTTTTTGTAGATTTTAATAATTTAGTCATGTAATACAGTCCCAAAACCATATCTTGAGAGGGAACTGTAATTGGAGATCCATTTGCTGGATTTAAAATGTTGTGAGAGGCTAACATTAGTAATTGAGCTTCTAAAATAGCTTCTGGACCTAACGGAAGATGAACAGCCATTTGATCACCATCAAAATCAGCATTAAAAGCAGTACATACAAGCGGGTGGACTTGGATTGCTTTACCTTCTATCAAACTAGGCTGAAAAGCTTGAATACCTAATCTATGAAGAGTTGGAGCTCTGTTCAAAAGGACAGGATGTCCTTTTAAAACATTTTCAAGAATATCCCAAACTAGGGGCTCTCTTCTGTCAATAATTTTTTTTGCTGATTTTACTGTTTTGACAATTCCTCTTTCAATTAATTTTCTAATTATGAAAGGTTTGTATAACTCGGCAGCCATATTTTTCGGCAAACCACATTCATACAATTTTAGTTCAGGTCCACCAACAATTACTGATCTTGCAGAATAGTCAACTCTTTTACCTAAGAGGTTCTGGCGAAATCTTCCTTGTTTCCCCTTTAATGAATCAGAAAGGGATTTTAAAGGTCTGTTAGCATCTGTTTTCACTGCAGAAGACTTTCGTGTGTTATCAAAGAGAGAATCTACAGATTCTTGAAGCATCCTTTTTTCATTTCTTAAAATAACTTCAGGAGCTTTAATTTCTACAAGCCTCTTTAATCTATTATTTCTTATAATTACTCTTCTGTACAAATCATTTAAATCAGAGGTGGCAAATCTTCCTCCATCTAATGGAACCAATGGACGAAGTTCTGGTGGAATTACAGGGATGGCTTTTAAAACCATCCATTCTGGCTTATTTTCCTTATTAGTATTAGCTTCTTTGAAGGATTCTACAACCTGTAATCTCTTAAGAGCTTCCATTTTTCTTTGTTTGGAAGATTCAGTATTTGCCTTATGTCTAAGTTCATATGAAAGTTCATCTAAATCTATCCTCGATAATAGTTCTATCAAACACTCTGCACCCATTTTAGCAATAAACTTATTTGGATCCTCATCATCTAAAAATTGATTTTCTTGAGGAAGATTATCAACAATATTGATGTACTCTTCTTCAGAAAGAAAATCCAATTTATTTATTGGTTCACCCTCTAAATTTACGGCTAGACCAGCTTGAATAACGACATACCTTTCATAATATATTATCATATCAAGCTTCTTTGATGGTAAGCCTAATAGATATCCTATCTTATTTGGTAGTGATCTAAAATACCAAATATGCGCAACTGGAACTACCAAGTTAATATGTCCAACTCTGTCTCTTCTTACTTTTTTCTCAGTAACTTCAACACCACATCTATCACATATAATTCCCTTATATCTAATTCTTTTGTACTTACCACAAGCACATTCGTAATCTTTAACAGGACCAAAAATTCTTTCACAAAATAAACCGTCTCTTTCAGGTTTATGTGTTCTATAATTAATAGTTTCTGGCTTTAGGATTTCACCTCTTGATGAAGCTAAAATAGTTTCAGGAGAAGCAAGTCCAATAGATATTTTTGAAAACTTCTGAGATTTATTAATTTCAATTTTTCTTGACATAGTATATCTTATTTTTTATTCTTCAAGTCTAATATCTAAACCTAGACCTTTAAGTTCATGCATTAATACATTAAATGACTCTGGCAAACCAGGGTCAGGCATAGTTTCACCCTTAACTATAGCTTCATAAGCTTTAGCTCTTCCTTGAACATCATCTGATTTAATAGTTAGAATTTCTTGCAGGGTACTAGATGCTCCGTATGCTTCAAGAGCCCAAACTTCCATTTCACCAAACCTTTGACCACCAAATTGAGCCTTTCCTCCCAACGGCTGTTGAGTAATTAATGAATATGGACCGATTGACCTTGAATGCATTTTATCATCAACCATATGACCTAATTTTAACATGTAAATTACTCCAACAGTAGCAGGCTGATCAAATCTTTTGCCTGTTCCACCATCATACAAGTACGTATGTCCAAATTTAGGAACTCCAGCCTCATCTGTTAATTCGTTTATTTGATCTAAAGTAGCACCATCAAAAATTGGAGTAGAAAACTTTCTACCTAATTTAAGTCCTGCCCAACCCAATACTGTTTCATAAATTTGACCAATATTCATTCTGGAAGGAACTCCAAGGGGGTTTAAAACAATATCCACAGGTGAACCATCTTCAAGAAATGGCATGTCCTCTTGTCTAACAATTCTAGCGACAATACCTTTGTTTCCGTGTCTACCTGCCATTTTATCCCCAACTTTAAGTTTTCTTTTTTTAGCAATATATACTTTTGCTAATTTTAAAATTCCAGGGGGAAGTTCATCACCTACAGAAATTGTAAATTTTTCGCGTCTGTGCATTCCTTGTAAATCATTCTCTTTGATTTTATAATTGTGAAGTAGTGACACTACTAAGCTGTTAATTTTTTTATCAACAGCCCAAACCGCTGAAACAATGTGAGTAAATTCTTCAACTTGGTTAAGCATTTTTAATGAATATTTTTTTCCTTTAGGCAAAATCTCTTCTCCTAAATCATTAAAAATTCCTTGACAAGTCTTCCCGTTTAAAATAACATACAATTTTTCAACTAATTTACTTTTAAGATTTTTAAATTTTTCTTCATATTGAAGTTCGAGTTGGTTCAAAACTTCTTTATCTTCCGATCTTTTTCTTTTATCTTTAATAGGTCTTGTAAATAACTTTTTATCAATTACAACACCATTTAATGAAGGAGGTGCCTTTAAGGAAGCATCTTTTACATCACCAGCTTTATCACCGAATATTGCTCTTAAAAGTTTTTCTTCAGGGGTAGGATCTGATTCACCTTTTGGTGTTATTTTTCCAATGAGAATATCACCAGGGTGAACTTCAGCTCCAACTCTAATCATACCATTTTCATCCAAATTAGATGTTGCTTCTTCACTAACGTTAGGAATATCATTAGTAAGTTCTTCCATACCAAGCTTTGTGTCTCTGACATCAAGAGAATATTCATCAATGTGCAGGGAAGTAAAAACATCATCTCGAACTACTTTTTCAGAAATAACTATAGCGTCCTCAAAATTATATCCTTTCCAAGGCATAAATGCAACTTGTAAATTTCTACCTAAAGCAAGTTCTCCTTTGTTTGTAGCGTAACCTTCGCACAAGACTTGACCTTTTGTAACTTCATCGCCTTTAGTAACAATAGGCTTCAAATTTATACAAGTACCTTGGTTGGTCTTTCTGAACTTTACTAAGTTATACGTTTTCTCATCATTGTCGAAACTTGTTAGCTTTTGTTCCTCTGTGAGTTTATACTTTATAGTAATTTTTTGAGAATCTACGTAAATAACTACACCATCGTAGTCGGCATTTATTAGAACTCTAGAATCAGATGCAACTTGTCTTTCAAGTCCAGTACCTACTATTGGAGATTCAGGTCTCAATAGGGGAACGGATTGTCTCATCATGTTAGATCCCATTAGAGCCCTATTAGCATCGTCATGTTCTAAAAATGGAATTAAAGATGCAGAAATAGATGCAATTTGATTGGGAGCAACATCGGTGTAATTTACATCAACTGGATCTATTACTGGGTAATCCGCTTCTTGTCTTGCAATTACTTTTTCAGAAAGTATTTTACCGTTTTTATCTTTGGGAATATTTGCCTGTGCTATAAGTTTACCTTCCTCCTCCTCAGCGCTTAAATATGCATGATTTTTAATGTCAACAACTCCGTTCTCCACTTTTCTGTAAGGTGTTTCTATAAATCCTAAATTATTGACTTTAGCAAATACACCTAGTGAAGATATCAATCCAATATTTGGACCTTCAGGTGTTTCAATTGGACATAACCTTCCATAGTGCGTGTAATGAACATCTCGGACTTCAAATCCAGCTCTCTCTCTGGATAAACCACCTGGGCCTAAGGCAGAAAGTCTTCGTTTGTGAGTAATTTCTGCTAATGGATTAGTTTGATCCATAAATTGAGACAGCTGATTGGTCCCAAAAAAAGTGTTGATAACAGAAGATAATGTCTTG
>Ga0209632_10004677_pt1 | contig 12079 bp, 9 predicted proteins | sample COG_10_FD_184754 | JGI IMG/M metagenome (GOLD analysis project Ga0209632, IMG submission 184754) | Pelagic Microbial community sample from North Sea - COGITO 998_met_10 (SPAdes) (version 2) | ecosystem: Environmental > Aquatic > Marine > Neritic zone/Coastal water | place: Helgoland, sampling...
ACATCAAGAGTTTTAGCTGGAATAGATTTTAGGGCAAAAAATATTGACTCGCTAGATAATTTAGAAAAAAATTCTATGGATTTATATGCTTCATTTAGAAGCTTGTATCTTCAAGATAGACAACAAAAAATCTCTAATTCAAAAGAAACTACAGAAACAATGGATGATGGAGACTGGGAAGAAATAGATACCCAATAACCACATTAAAAATATGAAAAAAATTTTTACTTTCGTTGTATTTTTATTAATTTTTTTTAACACTGCCAATAAAGCATTCTCGATTGAGGCTGATGCATTTGTTCAACAAACAGTTAGTAGAGCAGCCAAAACACTTAGCAGTGGCTTAACTAAAGAAGAAAGAATACAAAAATTGAAAGAAATTGCCAAAGAAGCTGTTGATATTAGAGGTATTGGATTTTATTCTTTAGGTAGTCACAGAAAAAATTTAACTAAGGAACAATTAGAAAATTATAAAGATGTTTTTGAAGCATATTTTTTAAAAAGTTTTTCAAGTAGATTGGCTGAATATTCAAATCCTGAAATTGAAGTAAATTCACAAAAAAAAATAAACAAAAATTATACCATAGTATCAAGTACGCTTGTAGCAACCAACACAAGGCCAGAAGTAAAAATTGAATGGAGAGTTTACACTAAAGATCCAGAAAATTTATTAATTCGTGATTTAATTATTGAAGGTTTAAGCCTGGCCAGAACTCAAAAAGAAGAGTTTTCTTCAATTATTAATTCAAATGATGGTAAAATTGAAGCTCTTCTAAAGAATTTATCTGATTTTTCTTCTAAATAAATTTCATTAATTAATGTAGCTTTGACTTTGATGAAAAAAATAAAAGTTTCTTCAAAATTATCTTTTATAATTTCAATAATTACTTCAATAATTTTTGTATTGTATTTTGCTTATAAGGGTTTCATGGTTTATTTCGTTCAAAAAGCTATGGATGATACTTTTGTGGGTGGAAATACATCTGATATTACGGTCACTCTTTGGTTTGGAATTTCGGTTGCAATGGCATTATCTATGTTTTTATTTTTTCAATTCACAAAAATTCAAGATTTAAATAGTCAAAGAACAATCCAAAAAGGAATATTTATTGGTTGGGCTATAATTGCCTTAGCAATGATAATATTTATACCTTCGTATATTTACTTTATTTTAATAACAATTGTGTCTTCTGTAGCTAGCCTCTTATCATCAATAACGCTTAAAGATAAGATTACTGCAGATTTAAAAAGTAAAAAAGAAACACTGTCTGAAAAAGAAATATATCTACTTCAAAAGCTTGCTGGAGTTAAAGATCCTAAAAAATAATTAGTTTTTGGTGGGCCCGCCAGGACTCGAACCTGGGACCAATACATTATGAGTGTACTGCTCTAACCAACTGAGCTACAGGCCCAAAACCTAAAGTTAACTATAACATTTTTTGAGAGTTATCAATTATAGATAATAATTAAATGGTGGGCCGTGTTGGTTACGCTCCAACTACCCCTGCAATGTCAATGCAGTACTCTACTATTGAGCTAACGGCCCAGTAAAATTAACTTTCTAAGAAACTTTTTAATTGTTTAGATCTGCTTGGGTGTTTTAATTTTCTCAGAGCTTTTGCCTCAATTTGTCTAATTCTTTCTCTAGTTACTGAAAATTGAAGACCGACTTCCTCTAAGGTGTGGTCAGTATTCATTCCAACACCAAATCTCATTCTCAAAACTCTTTCTTCTCTAGGTGTAAGTGTTGATAAAATTTTAGTTGTTGCTTCTCCAAGATTTGATTTAATAGCCTGCTCTAGTGGAGCTAGCGCTTTTGTATCCTCAATAAAGTCTCCTAAGCTACTATCCTCTTCATCACCAACTGGTTTTTCAAGTGATACTGGCTCTTTAGAAATTTTTAATACTTTTCTAACTTTATCTAATGGCATTCTAAGCTTTTGAGCTAACTCTTCAGGAGTTGCTTCTCTACCAAACTCACTTAAAATTAATCTTTGTGTTCTTACAATTTTGTTAATTGTTTCAATCATATGAACAGGAATTCTAATAGTTCTTGCTTGGTCCGCAATTGATCTTGTTATTGCTTGTCTAATCCACCATGTTGCATAAGTAGAAAATTTATACCCTCTTCTGTACTCAAATTTATCAACAGCTTTCATCAAACCAATATTTCCTTCTTGAATTAAATCTAAAAATTGAAGACCTCTATTTGTATATTTTTTGGCGATTGAAATTACTAATCTTAAGTTAGCTTCAACCATTTCTTTTTTTGCAATTCTAGATTCTTTCTCACCCTTTTGAACTCTACTAACTAATTTTTTAAAATCTGTTACAGAAATTCCGAGTTTATGACTTATTTCAATTAATCGTTCTCTTATATTCTTAAATTCATCTTTATTTTTTGCAAAAAACTGTTTCCATATAGAGTTTGTATCTAAGAACTTTTTAAGATTTGGATTAATTTCATTACCTATATAAAATTTTATAAATTCATTTCTTGGTATCTTGTGATCCATTGCTAATCGTAGAAGATTACCTTCTAGAGATACAATTTTTTTATTTTCAACATAATGTTTTTGTACAAGTTCTTCTAGGACTGATGGTGACAACTGAAGTGATTTAATATTTTCTAAAATATCGTTTACAATTTTTTCGTAACCTCTTTCTTTTGCTGGTGAGAAGTTTTGTGAATTTAAAACACAATCTAGTTTTTCTTTTTGGTATTTAATTAATTTATTATACTCTTTTGTAAGTGTGTTAACTGTTTTTAATACTTTCGGTTTAATTTCAGTTTCCATTGCTGCAAGTGTTGGGTTAAAATCATCATCATCCCCATCACTAGACCCTTCGTCTTTATCGGTCTCTCCTGCATTTTTTTGTTTAGCACTTGGACCAGTAGACTCATCTTCCATGTAATTAGTGTCAATATCAATAATTTCTCTTACTAAAATTTCATCTTTTTGTAATTGATCATTCCATTCAAAAAATTGTTGTGCTGTAATTGGACTCTGTGAAAGAGCAATTAACATTACATCTTTTCCCGCTTCAATTCTTTTAGCAATTGCTATCTCACCCTCTCTTGAAAGCAATTCAACACCACCCATCTCTCGTAAATACATTCGAATAGGATCATCACTTTTCTCCATCGACTTACCTTCTTCTTTGGAGGAGCCTTCTTTTTTTCTTAATACTTTAAAATCAGATTTTTTTTCGACTAATGCTACACCTTCATCTAAAATGTGCATGAATGCTTGAGATAAATTTTCATCAGATAAATTTCTTTTTCCAAGAGATTTATTTAACTCTTCATGCGTTATGAAGCCTCTATGAGTTCCACGACCCATTAATCTAGCAAATGATTTTGTAATTATTCTTTCCACAGCAATATAAGTTTGAAAGACTTATATAATATCAAATTTGCAAAAAGCCATTGCTAAATTGATCGTATTAATTGATTTTTCTCTCATTTTTCAACTCTTTTAGCTCGTTGAATGTTGTTTCACTCATATCTTTTGAGAACTTCGATTCTAACTCTTGGATTCTAAACTCTAAATCATAACTAAACAAATCTTTAGACAAATCGTCTAATAATTCTATCACTTGATTGTCATTGTTAGGCTTATTTTTTAAGATATGTTTAATTGGTGCAAATTTGTTTATCTTATCTAATAGTTGCTTATCCAAATTTAAATCATCAATAGTAATCTGCTCTCCTGATTTCAATTTTTCAATAATTGAATTAAAAATTTGCTTATTTATCTCTGTAAATAATTTTATATTTTCAATTAGATGGATATTTGCTTGAAAAAGTAAAAGGTTATTTAAAACTAAATATAATAAAGAAAACTCCTTAAGCTCCACACCACTAACAGATTGGCTATCATTAAAATATTTTTTTGTTGAGTCTAATGATTTTGTTTTTTTAACATAATACTTTCGTTTATTTATGTTGGAATGTGGAGTTAATTCTGAAATTTTCTCCAAAAAATATTCTAAAACATATTTTTTAATAAAATCATCTTTAATAGTATTAGCTATAGTTCTGAGTTTTTTTTCAAATATTGCCATTGAAGATGGGTTATTATCAGTTTGTTTTTTATAGTGGCTAAAAATAAACTGATGAATAGATAATTTGCTTTGCTTAGTAAAATCTACAAAGTAATTTTTACCATATTTATTAACATAACTATCTGGATCTTCTTTGTCTGGTAAAAATAAAAATGATATTTGTTTTTCAGGCTTTAATTCTTTAATAGAATTTTCTGCTGCTCTTAAAGCAGCTTTATAGCCACTTTCATCACCATCAAAACAAATGATTATGTCTTCAAAAAACTGATTTAAAGTAAGAATTTGTTTATCTGTTAATGATGTTCCAAGATTTGCTACTACATTTTCAATTCCATTTTTACTTAACCCAACAACATCCATATAACCTTCAACTAAATAAATATGATCTAATTTATTAGATAATTTTCTAGCTAAATCTAAATTATATAAGTTAGAGCCTTTTTTAAAAAAAATAGTTTCTGGTGAGTTTATATATTTTGCTAAATAATCTAAATTTTCAATTATTCTTCCACCTAATGCAATTGGTTGGCCTGAAATATTATTAATTGGAAAAATTAATCGGCCTCTAAATCTTTCAACATATGTTTTCTTTTTTTCATCTAAATAAAATAGGCCACTCTCAACTAAAGCTTGTTCGCTAAATTCATTTTTTAATTTGTCAAAAAAACTTGGATTTTTATCTATATAGCCAATTTTAAATTTCTTTACTTCTTCTTTGCCTAAAGATCTTTTTTTTAAATAGTCTCTTGCATTAGAAAATGCTTCATTTTTTAGTAATTCCCCATGATAAAAATCAACATACTGACCATAAATTAAAAGATATTCTTTCCATTTTTTTTCTCTTTCTTCGTCTTGCTTTGAAAACATATATGGTTGCATACCAGCTAATTGTGCTAAGTATTTTACCGCTTCACCAAATTTTAAATTTTGGGTTTTCATTATAAAATCAAAAATATTTCCATGTTCTGATGTTGCAAAACAATGATAAAATTCTTTTTCATCATTAACCGTAAAGGATGGTGTTTTCTCTGTTTTAAATGGGGATAAACCCACGTATTCTTTACCTCTTTTTTTTAAGGCTACTGACTTTGATACAACTGTTGAGACTTTTAACCTTGTCTTAATTTCATCAAGGTATTCTTTTGGGTATTTCATTAACTGTTTAATAATTCCTTGATTAGAGGGCCTGCTTTTGCAAAATCAATTTCATCTGCATACTGTTTTTTTATTTCACCCATTACTTTACCCATATCCTTAACAGAGCTAGCTCCAAGCTTAGATATAACTTCAGCACATATTTTCTTGGTTTCCTCTTCGCCTAGCTGCTTAGGTAAAAACGCTATCAAAATTTCATATTCACTTTGCTCAACCTCTAAAAGATCAGTTCTGTTATTTTTTTGGTATATATCAATCGATTCGGCTCTTTGCTTAACCATTTTTTTTAAAAGCTTCTTAATATCCTCATCATCTGTTTCTTTCTTGTTAGGACCAGATCTGTTTATAATATCCAGATCCTTAATAGAGGATAATATTAACCTGTAGGTTGATATTTTGGTTTTATCTTTAGCTTTTAAAGCGTTTTTATATTCAGTTTCGATAGTTTCTTTTAATGCCATAATTTTTTTAATCTACTTCAAAGAAAAAATTCTTCAAAAGAAAAATTGTTTTTTTACAATTTTATAATACATCTCTGTTGCGATAATAAAGCAATTATTGTATTAACCTTTAACTCATGAGTTGTAATTGATCAAAAAAGCAAAAAAAACTAACTCAAAAAATTTACAAATCAACACGGGCGTCTTAGTTCTTGAAAACAAGAAGGTTTTTAAGGGTATTGGAATTGGCTACCAAGGTAATGCTACTGGAGAAGTTTGCTTTAACACTTCATTAACAGGTTACCAAGAAATTATATCTGATCCATCTTATGCAGGGCAGATTATAAACTTTACCTTTCCCCATATTGGAAACGTTGGGACAAATAAGGAAGACTACGAGTCAGATAAGATATGGACTAAAGGTGTTGTATTTAATTCAGAAATTACATCGCCATCAAACTATAGATCTTTCTTACATTTAGATGCTTGGCTTAAAAAAAATAAAATAGTTGGGATTACAGGTCTTGATACTAGAAGTTTAACTAATTTTATCAGAGATAAAGGCGCTCCAAAAGGAACAATTGCTTATTCAAAATCAGGTAAATTTAATATCAGTAAATTAACAAACTCAACTATTAAGTGGAGTGGATTAAAAAATCTTGATCTTGCAGAAAAAGTAACAACATCAAAAAACTATATTTGGAAAGGTCTTAAAACTTGGAAAAAAGAAGTAGGATTTAAAAAAAATAAAAAAAACTCTTTCCATGTAGTTGCAATTGATTATGGGATAAAGAAAAATATTTTAAGATATTTTTCTGACTTTAATTGTAAAGTAACTGTTGTTTCTTGTAAGACATCTGCTGAAAAAATTTTAGCTCTTAAACCAAGTGGTATATTCTTATCAAATGGCCCTGGGGATCCAGCGGCGACAGGAAAATATGCAATTAATATAATAAAAGATCTAATTCAGAAAAAATTACCTATTTTTGGAATTTGTTTAGGCCACCAAATTCTTGCACTAACATTGGGTGGTAAAACAAAAAAAATGAATCTTGGTCATAGAGGTGCAAACCATCCTGTTAAAAATTTAATTCACGACAATGTAGAAATTACTAGTCAAAATCACGGTTTTGAAGTTATCAAAGAAAATTTACCAAAAAATATTGAAATCACTCATAAGTCTCTATTTGATAACAGTATTGAGGGTATCAGATTAAAAAACGAACCTATATTTTCTGTTCAATATCATCCTGAGTCTAACCCTGGACCACAAGATAGTGTTTACCTATTTCAAGAATTTATTAACAACATGAAAAAAAATGCCAAAAAGAAAAGATCTTAAAAAAATATTAGTTGTTGGAGCTGGTCCAATTATCATTGGCCAAGCCTGTGAATTTGATTATTCAGGAACACAAGCTTGTAAAGCCCTAAGGGATGAAGGTTATAAAGTTGTGTTAATTAATTCAAACCCTGCAACGATTATGACCGATCCTGATGTTGCAGATAAAACTTATATTGAGCCTATTACTTTAGAGGTTTTAGAAAAAATTCTTAAGAAAGAAAAACCAGATGCAATTCTTCCAACTATGGGTGGTCAGACCGCACTTAACCTTGCAATGGAAGCTGAAAAAAAAGGAATTTTAAAAAAATACAAAATAGAACTTATTGGTGCAAATTCTAAAGCTATTTCAAATGCAGAAGATAGAAAAAAATTTAGAAAAAACATGATTGATATCGGTTTAGATTTACCTAAATCTGAAATTGTCAATAACATTAATCAAGCGTCCAAAGTATTAAAAAAAATTGGATTACCTGCAATCATTAGGCCTGCATTTACCCTAGGTGGTCTTGGAGGTGGAATTGCAAAAAATGAAAAAGATTATTTAAAAATTATTAAAAGTGGATTACATGAATCCCCTGTCAGCCAAGTACTAGTCGAAGAATGTTTGGAGGGTTGGAAAGAATTCGAAATGGAAGTTGTAAGAGATAGAAAAGATAACTGTATCATTATCTGTTCAATTGAAAATATCGATCCAATGGGAATTCACACAGGAGACTCTGTAACTGTTGCCCCTGCTCTTACATTGACTGATAAAGAATACCAAGTAATGAGAAATGCATCGATTGCATGTCTTAGAAAAATTGGAGTTGAAACAGGTGGATCAAATGTTCAATTTGCAATTAATCCTAAAAATGGTCGAATGGTTGTAATTGAAATGAACCCAAGAGTATCCCGTTCTTCTGCACTTGCATCAAAAGCAACTGGATTTCCGATTGCTAAAGTTGCAGCAAAACTTGCTGTTGGTTACACATTAGATGAATTAAAAAATGAAATTACAAAAGTAACCCCAGCATCATTTGAGCCAAGTATTGACTATGTTGTTACTAAAATTCCAAGATTTACATTTGAAAAATTTTCAACTTCTCCAGCAACTCTAGGTACATCAATGAAATCAGTTGGAGAAGCAATGGCAATTGGAAGAAATTTTAAAGAATCTCTTCAAAAAGCTCTAGTATCACTTGAAACAGGGTTTTCAGGGTTAGATAGAATATTTGATTTAAATAGAAAACAAATTGAAAAAAAACTCAAAGAAAGTATTCCAAATAAAATTCTGTTAGTTGCTGAAGCGATTAGAAAAAAGATTGATTTAAAAAGAATATTTACTTTATCTAAGATTGATCCATGGTTTTTAGAGCAAATTAAAGAGATTGTTGATAATGAAACTAAGATTAAAAATAAAGGTCTACCTAAAGATTATAACGAGTTTAATCGAATAAAATCAATTGGTTTTTCTGATAAAAAATTATCTGAACTAACAAAAACATCTGAAGATACTGTGAGACGAAAAAGAACTGCTCTTAAAATATTACCAGTATTTAAAAAAGTTGATACTTGTGCTGCTGAATTTAAATCATTCACTCCCTATATGTATTCAACTTATCAAAGAAATTTCTCAACTAATTCAGAGTGTGAGGCCAATCCTTCAGCAAAGAAAAAAATCATAATATTAGGTGGTGGGCCCAATAGAATTGGACAAGGAATTGAGTTTGATTATTGCTGTTGTCAGGCTAGTTTTGCATTGAAAGATGCAGGTTTTGAAACGATTATGATTAACTGTAATCCTGAAACAGTTTCAACTGATTATGACACGAGTGATAGATTATACTTTGAGCCGTTAAAAGAAGAGTATGTCTTTAATATAATAAAAAAAGAAAAAGAAAAAGGAAACCTAATTGGTATTATTGCTCAGTTTGGTGGCCAAACTCCGATCAAACTTGCTAAATTTCTACATGATAACAAGCTTCCAATTTTAGGAACACAGTACACTTCTATTGACTTAGCAGAAGACAGAGATCAGTTTAGAAATCTTCTTAATAAATTAAAGTTAAAACAAGCTGAAAGCGGAATTGCGAAAACTTTCAAGCAAGCTATCCAAATAGCAGAAAGGATTGGCTTACCATTAATGGTTAGACCTTCTTATGTGTTAGGTGGAAGAGCGATGGAAATTGTTCATGAAAAAAGCCAGCTTAAAAACTTTGTTGAAGAAGCATTTAAAGCTGCTGAAGAAAATCCAATTTTAATTGATAAATTTATTAACCATGCAATGGAAGTTGATGTTGATGCTATATCAGATGGTAAACAAGTTTATGTTGCAGGTATCATGCAGCATATCGAGGAAGCTGGAATCCACTCAGGGGACTCAGCTTGTAGTTTACCACCTATATCAATTAAACCTTTCTTAATTAAAGAAATTGAAAATCAAACGAAGAAATTAGCCTTGGCTTTAAAAGTTAAAGGTTTTATGAATATTCAATTTGCAATCAAAAAAGATGAAATTTATGTAATTGAAGTAAATCCTCGAGCTAGTAGAACAGTACCGTTTGTATCAAAAGCAAAAGGTCTTCCTCTTGCTAAAATCGCATCAAGAGTAATGGCAGGTGAAAAATTATCCAAGTTTAATTTAAAAGATAAATCTAAAGGCATGTATGCTGTTAAAGAAGCTGTGTTTCCTTTTAATAAATTTCCAAACAGTGACTTACTTTTGGGGCCTGAAATGAAATCAACTGGTGAAGTGATGGGATTTGATAAAGATTTTGGTATGGCTTTTGCTAAAAGTCAGATAGCTGCTGCCAACTCATTACCAAAAGAAGGTCTTGCTTTTATATCTTTAAAAGACTCTCATAAAAATGAGGGTATTGACCTAGCAAAAGATCTTATAAAATTAAATTTCACATTATGTGCTACCAGAGGAACTGCGGAATACTTTAAAAAAAATAAAATTAAATGTAGAATTATTAATAAAGTAAGTAGTGGGTCTCCTCATATAGTTGATGTTCTAGACTCAAGAAAAATTGGTCTAGTAATTAATACAGGTGGAGGAAATACTGAACATAGATTAAACGATGCAATAGCACTAAGAAGAGCGACACTTAAAAACAAAGTTCCTTATTGTACCAACATGTCTACTGCTCAAGCATGTTTGCAAGCAATTAAATCACTTAAAACTAAAAAATTAGAAGTAACTGCTCTTCAAGATGTTTAATTATAGTTGATACTTTTGAGTAATTCTTAATTAACTTCCAATTAATAACTAAGAGTTAAATTTAACTTTTTAAACTTGGGCTTAAAACTAAAAAAAAGCTTATTATGATTGCCAGTATCCTTCATTACTGTTTGTTGCCACAAATGTACCATTTCATGCGAAAGAGTATTTAAAAACTCTGTCTTATTTTTGTATTTGGGCATCATCTCTAGGACAAAAAAACTTGTACCTTTAGAATATGAAATATTTTCAACACATTGGCCAGAAGCTTTAACTAATCTTTTAATTTGAATATCATTGAAACTATTGAGCTTATCTTTAAATAAAATTTTATTAAAATATTTAAAGTATTTCTTAATATCTTTATATGTTGCAATGTATTTTTTATCTGATTCTGTGTCTTTTAAAATTTTTTTTTTAACACGAATTAAAATTCTTTTATTCCGATCTCTAATTTTATTCATGAAATAAATATAAATTAATGGGAGGATAAGCCAGTGTTAGCTATACTAAAAATCATATCATCATAACTCATATCAAGATTTAATACACATGATCTATAGAAATATCCTTTTTGAAGACCTGGCATTAAATTAGCTTCGATAAAATGAGGCTTACCTAGATGATCCATCTTAATATCAATTCTTCCTAAAGATTTACCCCCTAAAGCTAAAAAGGAATTTTTTGCTATTTCTGAAAGTTTTTTAAATATTTTAGTATCACTTACTAAAACTACCTCTTCTTCATCATTTTTTTTCACATCAAAGTCAAGTATACAATAGCCATCTATATTTTTTTTAACAATAATTTCTATAGGCATAGCTCTTAAGCTACCATCAATACTATCTTCAAAAATACCTACACTGTATTCTTTTCCAGCCAAATAAGTTTCGACTAAGGATGATGTGTTTAATTTTAATTTGATATCTAATACTTTTGCAGTAAATTCTGCAAAATTGAATACTAATGAATTTTTATCTATACCCCTACTGTCACCACCAGTAATTGGTTTTATAAAAAGAGGGAATTTTATTGGAATTGAAGATTCTTTTTTATATTCCCCTGGATTTGTAATAAAAAAATCTGCTGTTCTAATATTATTTTTTAGCATAATGTTTTTTGCTCTTTTTTTATCACTCTCATTATCAAGAGCAGCTTTACTAGAAGCAATATAAGGAATTGCAAAAATCTCTAAATAATCGTTTAACCATATTTTTTTATTATCAAAACAAAAATACTTAACTCCTGAGAAAACTAAATCAGGCTTTCTTTTAATAAGTTGTTCAAGATCTTCTATGGAATTAACTTCGGTAATTAAAACATGTTTGTATCTTTTGGATAAAATTTTTTGAATTTTTTTTTCTTCAAGAATGATTCCAACATTATCTTGATGAGAATTTGGCTCTCCCAAATTTGGAACAATAACTATTTCTATTTTCTTATTAATTTTTATAGGAATTATATTATTTTTTTTTAATGGTAGAATGCTACCTATTACTGGAACATCTTGTTTGCTTATGTCTTTAATAATCATAATGAGCTCAACTCATTATTTGTGCAAAAAAAACACAAATGATGAATTCTTTAAATAAATTGTTTTCTAAAAATTATTGCCTAATTAATGAAGTGTAAAATTATCTGGCAGTATCTAAAAATCTAAGTATACGCCTTATAAATATTGATAGATACAAGTCTTTAAGGTTTTAATACTAGTCAACTTTCCAATCTGTAGGAAAAGTAACATAATTTACTTGAATACAACGTCTTTCTTTAACTATTTTCTTCTTTTCCATGCCATGCCAAGTATTTGGTCCACTGGTAAACATATATCCATAGTTATTTTTGTAAGGCACAGTTTTTACCTTTTCTAAT
>Ga0209632_10004682_pt1 | contig 12075 bp, 8 predicted proteins | sample COG_10_FD_184754 | JGI IMG/M metagenome (GOLD analysis project Ga0209632, IMG submission 184754) | Pelagic Microbial community sample from North Sea - COGITO 998_met_10 (SPAdes) (version 2) | ecosystem: Environmental > Aquatic > Marine > Neritic zone/Coastal water | place: Helgoland, sampling...
ACCTACCGCGTCAGCGACATCCTCGAGTACGCCGATTTCAAAGACGAGTTCGTCAACCAGATTGGTAAGTACAACGTCAGTATCCTCAGGGAAATTAACGAGCTCTATATCTACGACTTCGGAGTATTTATTGAAGTTAGCCCCGACGAGGAGGAGCGAGCCCAACTCGAGGCCAATATCCAAATGGCTTTGAGCAAGGGCGGTATCGACCTCGAGGACGCTATCGATATCCGCGAGATTAAAAACCTCAAGCTCGCCAACCAACTGCTCAAGATTAAGCGTATCGCCAAGCAGGAGGAGGAGCGCACGTTCCAGCTTCAGCAGCAGCAGATGCAGGCGCAGAACAATATGCAGTCCCAGCAGGTGGCCGCACAGACGGCTATGCAGAAGATTCAGGCGGAGGCGCAGAGCAAGATGCAGGTCAAGCAGGCGGAAATTTCTTTTGAGATTGAGAAGATGCGTGCCGAGGCTCAGGCCAAGGCCCAGCTCATGGACCTCGAGTTTAAGTACAATATGCAGCTCCACGGTATGCAGGAGCAGCAGCTACAGAAGCGTGAGGACAGCCGTGAGGACGCCAAGTCCAAGCGCATCAGTCAACAAAATACCGAGCAGAGCAAGCTTATCGACCAACGGAAGAATAACTTGCCGCCTATGAATTTCGAGTCCAACGAGGACAGCCTCGATGGCTTCGACCTTGCTGAGTTCAGCCCACGATAAACTATATATAAATGGAAATTAAAGTAAGAGAGGTATCCGCAGAGACTAAGTCCACGCAGCAGATTGAACAGGAGCTGCTTGACAAGCATGAGGCGGAGGTGAATGGAGAGGCCCCCGCCCCGGAGGAGACTACGGTCGAAGAGCCTACCGGGCTTTCCGAGGATGACGTGCGGTCGTTCTTGAGCGAGCGTTACGGTCGGGAGATTAACTCTTTGGATGAGCTGGCTGAGGCCCGCTCCGAGGCGCCCGAGCTGCCCGAAGATGTAGCGGCGTACTACAAGTACAAGCAAGAGACCGGTCGCGGTCTGGACGACTTCATGAAGGTGAACCGCAACCTTGACGAAGCCGATGGCGATGGGTTGCTAAAAGAATACCTCCTGATTACTGAAGACGGCCTCGATTCTGAGGACGTGGACATGATGATGGAGGAGTATAGTTTTGATGAAGACCTCGATGACGAGGCCGAAATTAAAAAGGCTAAATTAGCCAAGAAGAAAGCTGTTGCTAAAGCGCGGAAGTTCTTCGAAGAGCAGAAGGAGAAATACCAAGCCCCTCTTGAGTCAAGGGGTGCCGGGTCTCTGGAAGACTCCGAAGAATATCAATCGTATAAGCAATACGTGGAGCAGGCAAAGACGTACAACGAGGAGCAGAAGCGCAGGAAGGAGTGGTTCGATGAAAAGACTGGAGAGGTGTTTAGTGAACAGTTCAAAGGCTTTGAGTTCAACCTTAACGACAAGTCCTACGTGTATTCTCCCGGTGACCGTGGTGAATTGAAGAAGTTGCAACAGACCCCCGAGGCTTGGTTAAACAAGTATCTGGACGAAAGCGGCTTAGTCAAGGACGCCAAGGGATACCATAAGTCTTTGGCTGTGGCGATGAACCCCGAGAAGTTCGCCCAGTTCTTTTACGAGCAGGGCAAAGCCGAAGCGGTGGACGACGTTATGCGCAAGACAAAAAACATCAACATGTCTGAACGCAGCACGCCGCAAGCCGTATCGAAGGGGGAATTCAAAGTCCGAGCCGTCACGCCCAGTTCGGGTAGGGGGCTCAAAATTCGTAGTCCAAGAAACAAATCTTAAGAAAACATGGCAGGCTCAGTGCAAGCAAACCCGGGGTTTCAACTCCAACCTAGTTCCGAACAGGTTCCCCTGCAAACGAACTACATCACCAACTTCGACTTCCTCAACCAGTATCTCCCTGATACTTACGAGAAGGAGTTCGAGCGTTACGGCAACCGTACCGTCTCATCGTTCCTACGTATGGTAGGTGCTGAGATGCCGTCCAACTCTGACCTCATCAAGTGGGCTGAGCAAGGGCGTCTCCACACCAAGTATACGGACGTGGGTACGGCGGATGCTCTTGGCGCCAATACGGCTACGTTCCAAGTCAACGACAACCTTGCTCCCACGGGCTCTACAGGAACGTACAACACCATCGCTATCCGCGTCGGTCAAACCGTTATGATTGACCAGAACACTGGTGTTGGCAGTAACAAGGCCATCGTAATTGATGTAGACACGACCGCAAATACCTTTGAGGTTGCGTTCTACGAGGCCACAGGTCTTGTTGCCGCAGGTACAGGAGCAGGTAACTCCGACGTTACCGTCTTCATCTACGGTTCTGAATTCGCCAAGGGCGGCGCTGGCATGTCCGGCTCTCTTGAGGCTGAAGACATCCTGTTTGAGTGCAGCCCAATTATCCTCAAGGATAGGTATGCCGTCAATGGCTCCGACATGGCGCAGATTGGATGGATTGAAGTGACCACCGAGAACGGTGCGAGCGGATACTTGTGGTACTTGAAGTCTGAGCACGAAACCCGTCTCCGCTTCGACGACTACCTCGAGACCGCGATGCTGGAGGCTGTTCCTGCCGAGGCGGGCTCAGGTGCCTCTACCGCTACTGCCACTGGCGCTAATTACGACGGTGGTGCTGTCGGGCAAAAGGGCTCTGACGGTATCTTCTATACCCTTCAAACCCGTGGTAACGTCTGGTCCGGTGGTATCCCTGCCGCTCTGGCTGACTTCGATTCCATCATCTCTCGCTTGGATAAGCAGGGCGCGATTGAGGAGAACGTCATCTTTGTCAACCGCGACTTCGGGTTCTCTATCGACGACATGCTGGCTGCTCAGAACAGCTACGGTGCCGGCGGTACGAGCTACGGTCTCTTCGACAACGACGAGCAGATGGCGCTCAACCTTGGCTTCACCGGCTTCCGCCGTGGTTACGACTTCTACAAGTCTGACTGGAAGTACTTGAACGACCCAACCATGCGCGGTGGTCTCGCCTCTGGCGGCATCAACGGCATGATGGTTCCCGCTGGAAGTACCACGGTTTACGACCAAGTGCTCGGTAAGAACGCCAAGCGTCCGTTCCTCCACGTCCGCTACCGCGCCTCAGAGACTGAGGACCGCCGGTATAAGACTTGGATTACAGGTTCTGCTGGCGGCGCTGCCACCAACGACATCGACGCGATGGAGGTCAACTTCCTCTCTGAGCGTGCCGTATGCACGATGGGAGCGAACAACTTCTTCTTGTTTGAAGACTAATTGCTAATCGGATAGGGGGGCGCGTTGGGCGCCCCCTATATCCACCCCTTAAATAAAACTAGAATGGAAAACAAAACGTACCGCTTAACGCGGAAGGCCACTCCGTTGGCGTTCATGATTCCCGGTCGCGGGGCAGCCAACAAACCCCTCCTGTATTGGGATGATAGCAAGGGCGAGAATCGCCCCCTCCGTTATGCCCGAAATCAAAAGAGTCCTTTCGAGGATGAGCAGGACGGCAACGCCATTGTAGAGCCCATTGTTTTTGAAGATGGATTTTTGCATGTTCCAAAATCAAACCCTGTGCTCCAGCAGTTCCTTCATTACCACCCCATGAACGGGGTCAAGTATGAGGAAGTCAACGAGGAGCGCGATGCTGGCGCTGAGGTTGAACAGATTAACCTTGAGGTCGACGCCCTTGTCGAGTGCAAGAACATGAGTATCGAAGCTCTGGAGCACGTCTCTCGCATCCTCCTTGGCATCGACCCCTCTCGGCTTACCACCTCGGAGTTGCGTCGCGATATGCTCATCTATGTGCGCCGCGACCCACACACCTTTATGCGCGTAGTCAACGACCCGGACTTGAAGTTGCAGTCTAAGATTCAAAGGTTCTTCGACGACAAGCTCTTGTCTTTCCGCCGCAACAAGACCGAGATTTGGTTCAACGGCCCTGAGAACAAGAAGAAGCTGGTCACCGTTCCGTTCGGCGAAGACCCTGTGGCTTTGGCCACCAGCTACCTCCTCAGCGACGAGGGCCTCGACCACCTCCGGGCTCTCGATGTTTTAATCGAGGCTTAGTATCTTCACACGCATGATGAACTTTTTGACAATACGCGTTGACTCTCCCCTAAGTGGGGAGCCCTACAACGTGTACATTCCGGCGAGGGCGGTTGGAGCGTTTGAATACAACCGAGACTCGTCTAATTTTTTCATTGGCGGCCTGTCAGTTTGTAATCCGGCAGATAGTTTTAACCCCGATTCGAGGTTTTTTATAAAGATTCCTGACGCATACCCATCTCGACCTTCAGTCCTGCAAACTACGAGCTGGCTAAACAAGCTTTTTACGGCAGCTAACAACCCCGGCGCACCAATGTACGGTCAGCCAATTCCTTTCGATTTTCCTATCGAGGCCGTGACGCGTATTGATAACAACGTAAGCCCACCAAAATGAATCCTGAGCTGAAATTTTTACGCCTTGACTACTGGGGCGGTCACGTGAGTTGGGACGGCACCGACGGGCCGTATTCGCCATGCTTGTTGCTCAACATCACAGACGTGCTTTCCGTTGAATCGAACATCACTACAGATGGGGTATATGTGTTTTTCAGGCAGGGTACCCCGTCCTTGACGAAGGGTCGCCAGTACCTCAACGTGCCCTTAGTTGGGCCCCAAACTGATAACAACGTCACGCTGTGGCTACAAGAGCAGATTCGGAACGCATACGAAAGTGATTCCGCCATTTATTACCCCCCTTCGCAACCCCCGGTTTTGTTTAATACTGACTTTTCGGGTTACATTAACGCAGGTTAAGACATGACAGACCTTTTTTTTGGACAAAAGCAGCAGTCTAAATACACCACTGGTGCGGACTACCTGCCAGACGCGAGCTACGATTTCTTGGGCGCAGATAGTTATGACACTGCGACAAACATTCTGACCTCGGTGGGTACTGATTTGACCACTGTATTTCAGGTGGGCGACTTGGTTTTTAACACTGACTGGTATGTGCCTCATGTGTTTGTTACCGAGGTTACTACCACCACGGTCACCTTTGATGGCGCTATCGGAGGCATTAACGACAACGGTTTCATCCTCACTGACGACGTCGGAAATCCTGAAGATTGCACGCTCGTGGCATATCGTGCCGCCAACGTCGACTCGGCATATCTCGTTCGCTTCACATCGGTAAACCTAGAGCCCGCAGCCTTTACTAAAAAGGACGCCGCCCCTGACTACCTACAGCTTTGGTATTCTGGGAATGGTTACGCAACTAGTTGGCCGCTCCCTGAATACCGGGTGGTGGAAGTGGTAGATGATAACACGCTGAAGCTTAATCAGCCCATCAACTGCTTTAACGGAGAAGTTGTTTTTCTGGGTCAGGATGGTGCCAGAACTAGGACCCCACTGAAAGACATGCGATACTTTACCCTCTTCTATGGAATGGGTTACGGTTATTATGACATGTGGATGGAGCCACAGACAAAGCCCGCCGATGGCCAATGGATTGAGCCGTGGGATGCGTACACCGTGTCCCCATACAACGCTACTATTGACCAGATAAAAGTCCGTATTGATGACTTCTGCAACCGCATTGAAGACCTGTGTCAAGGCAACTACTCTGACAATTGGGTTAGGCTTTTGCCTTACCCGGGCTCTGGCTTTTAATCGGCGCCACTTACTACTAGAGAAAGCCACCTTCGGGTGGCTTTTTCGTTTGGCTCTATCTTAGGGCAATGATTGATTCAGTCCGTCAAACCGTACTGTCGGTTCTCAATAAGAACAACTACGGATACGTCTCTCCGTCTGACTTCAACCTCTTCGCTAAGCAGGCTCAGCTAGAGATTTTCGAAGGGTACTTCACCCTTCTGAATAAGGTTATCAATGCGGAGAACGCCCGCATGTCGGGAACAGATTACGTCGATATGAACAAGAGCGTTCAGGAGTCCATCGATATCTTCTCTGTCACCAACGTCCTTGCGCAAAGCACGACCCCCGGGGCGCCGCCCAATACGTTCAGCGTTCCATCTCTCGCAACCACCGGTGACGACTATTACCTGTTAAACAAGGTGCTATGCCTCAACGGCGGTACGTATTCCGCTGAGGCGGAGGCGGTGGGTCACAGCCGCATTACGATGCTCAACAACTCCTTGCTTACGGCCCCCTCTACGCAGTACCCCGCTTACGTGGTGGAATCTAACGACCTCACTGTCTTCCCCGCTACGTTTAATACCGCAGGCGATGTGCAGGCCCAATACATCCGCTACCCCTTCGACCCGAAGTGGACGTACAACGCGCTGCTCGCCGGCGGGGAGCCCGTCTTCAACGCCTCTGCCCCCGACTACCAAGATTTCGAGTTGCCTATCGATGACGAGCCAAGGCTGGTATATCGCATCTTGCAGTTGGCGGGCATGAGCATCCGCGAGGGCGACGTCTATCAGTTCGCTAACGCAGAAGAAGCCCAACAGTAATGCCATACATAACAGACTACCAGTATTACGAGAACAACGGCGCCCTTCCTGAGGATGCCAATTGGGGCAGCTACCAATACGTTACGCTACAGGATATCGTCAACAACTTCCTGTTGATGTACAGCGGCAACCACTCGCTGGTAAATAACGAGGAGCGCTACAAGATTCTTTTCCATGCCAAGCGGGCTATACAGGAGCTCAACTACGACTCGCTCAAGGAGATTAAGATTCTCGAGCTCGACGTCTGCGACACGCTCCGCTTTGTGCTCCCTCCCGACTATGTCAACTGGGTGCGCATTTCCCTATATAAGGACGGAATCCTTCGACCGTTAACGGAGAATATCCAGACGAACTGGAGTTCTGCATACCTACAGGATAACGACTGCCGCATCCTCTTCGACCAGAACGGGGGCATCCTCCGCCCGCAAGATTCGACTATCGACTACGACCGCATCAAGGGGACCAAGCGCAGCATATACCTCAACGAGAACAGCCCCCTCAATGGCGAGGAAGGGTATTTCTACGAGGGGTGCTGGTATTTCGATTGGGCTATCGGAGCGCGGTATGGCCTCAATACCGAGACGGCCAATGCCAACCCCACCTTCAGCATCAACAAGAAGGGTGGCGTCATCAACTTCAGCAGCGGTATGGCCGGAGAGCTATGCATCCTCGAGTACGTCAGCGATGGCATGGAGGGCGGCGATAACTCTGAGATTAGCGTGAACAAGCTGTTTGAGGAATACGTGTACGCATACATCCAATACGCTATCCTCGATGCCAAGCTCGGGGTGCAAGAGTATATCGTAGGCCGGGCCCGAAAGAAAAAGAACGCGCTACTGCGCAACGCCAAGATTCGCGTGAGCAATATCCACCCGGGGCGCTTGCTTATGAATATGCGCGGGCGCGACAAGTGGATTAAGTAATGGCAAATCTGGTACGGAACTTCATCAAGGGGCGCATGAACAAGAGCGTCGACGAGCGCCTTGTCCCCCAAGGCGAGTATATCGACGCGCAGAATATCCGTATGGGCTCTACCGAAGACTCCGAGATAGGGGCGGTAGAAAACACCAAGGGGAATACGCAGCTCACTACGCTGGTGTACCCCCCTACGGGCGACGCCCTAAGCGCAGGGGCCACATGCATCGGAGCCTACGCCGACGGAGCCAACGAGACCATCTATTGGTTTGTTCACGACCCCAACTTTGCTGCCGCCGGGCTTACGGGAAAGCTCGACCTTATCGTGTCGTTCAATATCATCACCTCTATCATCACATACCATGTGGTGAGTATTGATGACGGAGGCAACTTCAATACGACGCTCAACTTCGACATCAACCACCTCATCACTGGCGTTGATTTAGTGGAGGACCTCCTGTTTTTTACCGACGACAAGAACCCTCCGCGCCGCATCAATGTCAGTACCAACTATCCCAACCCCACGGGGTCTATAGATTGGTATCTGCTGGGTCAAGATATTATGGTGCTTAAAGCGCCACCCCTTAACTCACCTCCTATTGTCCCCTTTAGTTCTGGCGACGAGCAGAACAACTATATGGAGGAGCGATTCATTTCGTTTGCATATCGCTACAGGTATTCTAACGGCGAGTACTCGGCTACTTCGCAGTTTACGGCACCCTCCTTTGTTTCTCAGCCGTTTTTGTTTACCCCCGACTCGTACACGAACGAGGGGATGGAAAATGCAACCAACGCTTGTACGATAACGTACAATAGCGGAAGCCCTCTCGTTGTCGGTGTTGACCTCTTATTCAAGGAGATGGATGACAACATCATCCGCGTTATAGAGAAGATTGACAAGGCCGCCAGTGGCATAGCCGATGATACGGACTACACCTACGAGTTCGACAACAGTAAGATTTTCACCATACTCCCGGAGAGTGAGATACTGAGGCTGTATGACAACGTCCCCCGCTTCGCTAAGGCGCAGACAACGATGGGCAATAGGCTCGTCTATGGCAATTACGTTGAAGGTTACGACTTGGTCGACGAGTATGGCGCCCCCATCCGCCTCGACTACTTCATTGGTCACATCAAAGAGCAGGCGGGGCTAGTTAGTATAACAACTTCCGTAAGCCAGCACTTTTACAATATTGGTCCGACGGGCTTTAACTCGTCCAGTCAGGTTCAGTTCACATTCGAAAACTTCAACTTTAACGCCGGAGACAGCATACAGATTGAGGTCAGTATGAGCCATGACAACTGGGTGGTTTCGGGAGGAGGGGTTGCCCCCACGTCTACTACACCACAGAGTACAGTAACCTTCATCTACACCCTTACTGAAGATTTTGATACAATAGGAGACATGGTCAATAGCGCCAGTTTCTTAAATGCTATCGGTACGGCTGCTAATATCGAGACTACGCCGGCGAACTATGCTGTTTCCGACCAATCCATATTCACTAATGCTTGGAACGCCAGCTTCCCCCTAACGCAGACCGGAGGTACCCCCGACCCCCAAACTCTTCTTGGCACGGGCATCAACAATGTGACTCAGCCAATTGCTGTTTCGGCATTTACTGATAACTCGTTTACACTAAGGTTTCCGCTACCCCTTTATAACAGCGGTGGCGTAGACAGTGCCGAGGCCATGACCGTAACCTCTGCGGTGGGTCAGTACTTCAGTGTCGTCTCGCAGCGCAGCCTACACAGCAATCGGAGTTATCAGATTGGTCTTGTGTATATGGATGCTTTCGGGCGCTCTAGCACTGCTCTCACCAGCCTCAACAATCAAATACATATCCCTTGCAGCGACTCCATCTTCCGTAATACCATACGTGTAGATATCCCTGTTTGGGAGAGGCCACCATACTGGGCCGACCGATACAAGTTTGTTATCAAGCCCGACCGAGAGAACTATGAAACCATCTACTCCAACATCATAGAAACTTTTGGTGGGTACACCTATTTTCTCCTTGAGGGTGAGCAGGCCGCTAAAGTGGAAAAGGGCGACAGGTATGTGGTCAAGGCCGACTGTGGGGGTGCTACCGTGGGGTGCGTATATGCCACGGTTCTTGAGAAATCTTCTTACGCTGAGGGCGATTTAGACGAGCCGAACATACCTCTGGTCCCCGGCACCTACATGAAGATTAAGGCTGAGGGCCTAAACTTAAACTGCCTCGATGACAATACCGATACGGGGTGGAAGTCTGACAGCACTGACAATCCCGGTTCTAGCGACTCAGATTACCCTCAGGTTGTAATAGGTGGCACGGGTGGTGGTGGCGACCCGGCTCTAAGTGCTGAGTTTTTACAACCTATCCCTGCTGGCAGCCGGGTTACCATCGACCTTGAGTATGAGCGTAAGGGGACGGGTGACGGCACCGGCTCTTGCGAGTCTCGATATCTTAGCTACAGTCAAACCTTCACCGTTGACGAAGACTACGCTAATGCAGTAGAGTGGTTTTACGGTCAGGACGGTGTAGAGGAATCGTTGAACAATCAGGAAGGACAGGCCGGAGACCCCACTGCTTGTGTTCCAACCCTTCGCGCCTATGGCCCGACCACTACCCAAGCCAACAATTACGGAATGGGCCAAGATGACGTGCTTTGTGAAAACAAGGTTACGTGGTTTTTGTCTGGTAACGACTGTAGGTTTGTCACCTCAGGTACTCTAAGATGTACGGGATTCACAGGTATCGACGCCAGCAACAATCGCAGGTCTGTTGCCAAGGCCCGCATCCGAATCGTTCGCGCAAACGACCTTATCGTCTTTGAGACGATACCGCAGGACTCTCTGCCCGACCTGTGGTATGAGTCTTCGGTTTCCTACGGTATTGTAGGGGGGTTCCACCAAGGCAACTTTCGTAATCAAACGGCCTTACAGTCGGCGATTATTGACACGGCGTTTTTTAACTGCATCACATACGGCAATGGCGTCGAGAGCTATAAGATTCGCGATTCGGTAACGGGTAAGCCTATCACCCTCGGCAATCGCGTTACGACAACTAGTGAGCAGGACTACAAAGAGATTCGCCGCTTCGCCGACCTGACTTACAGCGGCGTATACAACGACGAGACCAACCTCAATAAGCTCAACGAGTTCAACCTTGGCCTGCTCAACTTCAAGCCGCTAGAGGACAGCTATGGCCCTGTAGAGAAGCTCTTCGGTAGGCGTACCGATATCCTCACGTTGCAGGAGGATAAGATTAGCTACGTCTTGGCGGGCAAGAACCTCCTTACTGACACTACGGGCGCAAGTCTGGTTACTTCCGTGCCACAGGTGCTAGGTACGCAGGTGGCCCGCGTAGAAGATTTCGGTATTAGCAATAACCCCGAGAGCTTTGCCGAGTGGGGGCCGCATAAGTTCTTTACCGACGCCAAGCGCGGCGCTGTCATCCACCTCTATGGCGATGGGCAGAAGGAGCAGCTTGTCGTCATCAGTGAGAACGGCATGAGGAGCTGGTTCCGCGACATGTTCATCGAGGACTTCAACACGCAGAAGCTCGGCGGCTACGACCCGTATATGAACGAGTATGTGCTCGCCAACAACGAGACACCGCTACCCGGAGAAGAGGGTCGTATCGTATGTGGCGTCACGCAGACCTTCCTTTTGACTGCGGCGGGGGAGACCTATCAGGTCAATCTCGGGGAGACGGTGGGTAGCGTATCGGTGACGTACTCTGTTTTAGAGGCAGAGCCCGGCGACCAAGCTCAAGTCAACGCGCTGTACAATGGTGTAGCCACGAACTCTGGCCTTATCGGTCAGGGCAGTACGGGCTCGTTCCTTATCGATAAGAACAACGTGTTGATTGACTTCGCGGACATCAACATCAACTACTTCGGTACGGGCAAGTTCACCTTGCAGGTTACGGTTGAGTGTCCCGATGCGGATATCATTACCATCAGGCTTATTACTGTCACCAACCAAGCTGACGCAGGCAAGACTATCCACAACAACTACCGTTGGGAGGACGGGAACTTTATCTCCCCACTCCATACGGTACAGGTTAAATTCCTGAACGGCAGCGTGGTACCCTTGGTTTCTGAGTATCAAGAGATATCTGGACCTCAGGGCGCGGGCATCATACCATCGGACACGGCTACGGTGACTATGATTTCACACCGCACGCAGCTTGACGACTATATCCTTAAACCTACCGATAGGTTCTACTACTTGCGCTCGGCTACGGATTACTCCAATACGCCCGCAGATATATCCAACCTCTTGGCTGCGGCCCTCCCTGTGGGTGGCCTCGTCCCGGCGGGCGGTCCCAACCTCTTTACGGCTGACTTCCCTATGAGCGGTGCGGGTACGGGTCAGTACCTATACCTCATCTGGGACTACTCGTTGCAGTTGCCTACCCAGCTTTGTTTCGACGCCACTAAGGTCGGAGCGTGCTGCGGGTGTGTGTGCGACCCCACTCTGTGTGTAGAGTACGAGGTCTATAACGACAACAACCCTAATGTAACCTTCTCGTACACAGACTGCGACACCGCTACCACCGAGTACTTTACTCTGGGCAGCAAGCAGGGGACTTCGGTATGCTCAAGCACGTACCCAGCAGTCGTTGCCGGAGATGCCGCATACGTCCTAATCACCATCAATAATTGCGACTGCTGATATGGGAGTCATTGGAAACTACTACCTGAACGCGCCTAGTCTCGCTAGT
>Ga0209632_10004695_pt1 | contig 12059 bp, 9 predicted proteins | sample COG_10_FD_184754 | JGI IMG/M metagenome (GOLD analysis project Ga0209632, IMG submission 184754) | Pelagic Microbial community sample from North Sea - COGITO 998_met_10 (SPAdes) (version 2) | ecosystem: Environmental > Aquatic > Marine > Neritic zone/Coastal water | place: Helgoland, sampling...
TGGAAAAGTAAAGCTGACGATTGGTAATATTGAAGCCCCTGCCGCTGACAAATCGTTGATTGATACAACGACGGTAACGGTAGTGGCGTACACCAACAACAATAATAAAGTAAAAGATGCCGCGGGGGCAGCAACAGCAACATTTTCAGGAGGTCCAACAGTTGCTACCCCCGCTGATCCTGCCTGCTCTTCCTACCCATGTTATACATGTGCCGCATGTCTCGCCGGTTTTTTAAGCGAAGGAGGTGATTATTTGAACCAGACTACCGCATGTAAATCAATCAATCCAACAAGTTGTGCAATCAATCAACAAGTGGTGTATTACGTGTGTACAGACTGTACAGCGGGAAAACACAATTCTAATGGAGCCTCGTTGAACACCCATACAGAAAACGGAGCCGCAAACAATTTATGTTGTGCAAACGGATTGCATCCAAATGCCGCTGGTGATGGTTGCGAGGCAAAAGTGTGTAACGCAAACGAGCGTGTTGATGGTAACGGATTTTGTGTAGCTTGTTCTTCGGGCAATAGGGATGCTGGTGATAAAACAGATGAAGGAGAAACTCAATGCTACCCAACTCCAACTACTGCCGCATCCTCAAATGCGTTAAGCGGTAGCCATGACATTGGGGTGGAAGAAGATGTTGCTCAAAAATTAGTAGATTATGACAACGATGGCATCTTAGATATTGTTTACTATAGAGCTGGTACATCTGGAACTGCTGGTGCAAACACGGTGGTAGTATTTATAAACGAGGGAACCAACGATAGTCCAGATTATCAAAAGAAATTAACATTTGCACGTCCTGCGGGTAAATTTGTAGAGCCGATTGAAGATGTGGTCGTGAAAGATTTCGACAACGATGGAAAGGCAGATATACTGGTGGTAGGAGCAAGCTCTCTTTCAGCGGGTGTTAAATCAGGAAGTTACGTCTTGTTGAAGGGTGGAGATTCGTCTCTGACGGCATCTTCTGACAAAGTAACCTCTGGTCCATTGGCACCAATTAGTGTGTTTGATAAGAATGGGGACGGTTACTTGGATCTATGTGGTTCTGGAACGGAATCAGGGGTTGATTGTAAGGTCAACAAAGCCGATGGGACGATTGCATCGTTTGATGCTGGTGCAACGTACAAAGGACAATGTGCAACCGGTAAATACAGTTCCGTCGCTATGGACAAAAACACGGCTCTGGTTCAGTTGAATGTGAAGGGCACCTGTACTGAAAATTTATATGGCTTAGAGCTAGCGGTAAACCAGCAGCATACAGCTACACTGACACCAGTATTGACGGCTGCTGTGAACGATGCCAAATGGATCGATATTGACAATGATGGTGATGAAGAGCTAGCAGTATTGACAGATAACGAATTGCAAGTATACACCTTTACAAGAACTACCGCATACTCGTATCCACAAACGTTGAGTCAAGTAAATGTGGATACATCATTGAGTGTAGCATCTGTTATTTCATCACATACCACGGAAGCTGCCGCTGTTACCGCGTGTGATGGCGACAGTGACTGTGTGGGCGTTCAACTAGCCACTACCGGTAGTTGGGAGGCGGTCAAAGGGCAATTGGCATACAAAAAGGCGGCTAGTCAACTGGTCACATCTGCATGTAAAAGTAATTATCGGGAAGATAGGTTTCTTCCAAAATCTTGTTCGGATTTGGCACCAAGGACTAAAAAATTTCATTGTTTTTCGAGCTTTGCCTTTGGTGCGGCTTCAGGTGTTGAGTATGATTATTTCGCTGGTGCTGATTTAGGAGCAGTATCGCCAACAAGCTTAAGTGAACTTCCAGCGGCATGTATATTCGATTCAGAGACTGATGTGGAAAATAAAGACAAAATAGAAACTTGTTTGACGACGGCAAATAATTTTTATATCAACTCATGCGCCGCGAACACCGACTGTGTTGCTGTTCATGCTCGATGGAACAAAGATGACACCAATAATGGTTGGAAAAAAATTGGCGACAAGTGGGTTTTAATAACAACAAATTTAAAACAAGGGGACGAAACTCCCGCGACTGCTAGTGCGATTAATGGTTGTCACGAGTCTTCTTATGGATTTGACCCAAGTAATATGCGTTATTTCCTTGTAGAATCTTCAGGGGTTGCACCAAAATTCAAGCCTAGGGTGGCGTCGAAGACCATCACAGCTGGTACAGGGACAAAAATCACCGCGTACTCCAGTGATATGAACGAAATTGTAGTAGCTGATGTTCGTAGAACTGGTACCCCACAGCTAGTATTGAGCAAAGATTCTACCACTTCGACTGCTTTGGTAATTACTATCGACGCGTCAAATGTTGCCAGCAGTAGCGACTTTGTAAAATTGAAAACGGTGGTTCCGGCAGTGTCTTCACTGAAGTTAGGTCAATTAAGAGCGTCAACCTTTGCCTCCCCGGTGCAACAAGTTGGTGGGTTGACCTTAAACGCGGTTCCCTCTCAGACCGACACGACTTTAAGCACAACCATTGCTGATTTGCCGACAACATGCGGTACCAATGAGAGAGCAGTAAATGGTATCTGTGAAGCTTGTCCAGCTGGCAGTACCAGCTCAGGTGTCTTAAGTCCAGCCGCTACTCCAAATACTGGATGTATTCGGGCCGATAATACGTGTTTGGTAGATGAATATGTGCTAGGTAATAAATGTGCTAAATGCGCCTCTCCAGAAACCAATGCTGCCGGCGACGACTCCTCAGGTGCGGATACCTCATGTGATTGTGTGAACAGCTATGGTCCATGTGAAGGCACCGTTCAAAAATACACGGGTACTTGTGAAGGTGGATCTCCTATCAGCTGTTCTTCAACTGGTGCTTCTACGTGCGCGGGTGCGTGGACGGAGTGCGACGCAAGCGGAGATAAGACCTGGTACAACACAGTTGTCCCATCTAATGGTGACTTAACTTCATGTACACACGAGTCTGGCTACAAAGTTGGATGCGTGTGCAACGGTGCGCAATATGCTGAGAACGGACTTTGCAAAGATTGTCCAACAGGAGCCACTGCTAACTTAGTTGATTATGACCCTAGTAGTGGAGATACAGCCTGTCTGTGCCAAGGTAATATGCAGTCCGATGGGACGATATGTAGCGCTTGTCCTGTTGGCCAGAAAAATAATTTGGTAAATTACAACCCTAAATCTGGTGTAAGCGAATGTAGTACGGAGTACTGTGCTAAAAATCAACACGTTGACAGCCACGTTTGTGTGGCATGTCCTGATAATTCTCAACGGCTAGCGGGCGATGATCCCGTCGGTCCAGACACCAAATGTCATTGTAGGGTGAACAGCAAGGTAGTTGGAGGAAAATGTTTAGCATGTGAAATCGGCTCGGTGAATCCAAAACTGTGCTACGCCAGTAAGGAAGGAGGAGATACATTTTGTACATGCAACGAAAATTATTACGCTGGTGCTGACAATGTTTGTGCTCTATGTCCTGCTAATGCAAAAAATGAAGCTGGTGATTACGCTGGCGATGGTCCAACCTATTGTAATTGTAAGGCCGGATTTCATGTATCTTCTGGAGCATGCGTAACATGTCCTGACAATTCTGATAATGGTAACGGTGATGAATTAAACGGCGGAGACAGCTTTTGTAAGTGTGATACTGACTATTTTGCATCGAATGGTGTGTGTACACAATGTCCTGGTGACACGTACAACGATAATCCAAGCAGGTCCAACGTCAATGGATTTTGTAAATGCAATATGAATTTCAAAGTGGTGAGCGGAGCATGCGTTGCATGTGAATTAAAAAGCACGAATAACGCAGGTGGATTGATGAGTGGAGCAGATACATATTGTACATGTGGAACAGACGAGAAGGTAGCGTCAAACAGTTGTGTTGATTGTGAATTAGGTGGGTACAGAAAGGCAGGTGACGACTCATCTGGTAGCGATACAGAGTGTGACTGTGGGAATGGGTACCAAAAGAATAGTGGTCTTTGTGCAATATGTCCGGTTGGAACCGTATCCAACATGAATACCAACAATGAATGTTTGTGCAAGACTGGTTTTTACGTCAAAACCGCCGGAACATGTGAAATATGTCCAGTCGGGAGTACAGCTAACGGTGGTAATAAGCCTAATGTAGTAAGCACTTGTAAGTTGGAGCCGGGTTATTTCGTGGACTCCAACGGTGACGTACAACCATGCCCGGACGGCAGCAGCAGCAACGGCGGTGAACTTTTAAACGGAGGCGAAACAAAGTGTAAAACGACAGACGGTCATTACGTAGACACTAATGGAGATGTACAGGATTGCCCGGGAAATTCACTTGTTGCTGGTGGTGTGATTGTGGAAGTTAGGGCGACTATCTCGGGATGCATTTGTAACAAAGGGTACCAAGCCGTCTCATCCGCGTGTGGCCAATGTCCTGACTTTCAAACCACTGATGGAACACATCGTACCAACGAGGCGCAACGTGGCTGTCACTGCCAGGAAAAATATTATGTAGACGCCAGTGACCACAGCTGTAAAGAGTGTAGTGTAGGTGGTTCAATAGAAGAGGGGGGCGATCCAAACGGTGTGGCTACTTCATGTGCATGTGCTGAAAATTACAGAGTTGATGCTAATGGAGACTGTGAAGCGTGCAATCCTGGTGAAACAAATGCTCCATTTGATTTATTCAGCAGAGATGGCGAAACGCAATGCGATATAACATTGTGTGCCGCAAATGAACGTGTTGAAAGCAACGCGTGCGTGAGTTGCCCTACTGGTATGGTAAATGTAGCCAATGATCCAGCCAATTCAATTAACACCATCTGTGATTACACTGGCGAAACCGAAGATCAATACGAATTTGATGTCAGCGGAACACAATATTTAGTACAGAAAAAAGATGGTAGCAACCTAGGATTGAATCCAACAATTAGCCTGAGAATTGGCGAAGGACCATTTATTCTCTCTCGCCAGCCTGCTTCAACTTCCGGTAACGATCTTGTACTAGCCGAATCGGTAGTATGGACAACGCAAGACACGGATTACGCTAGCTACACACAACTGTCTAATTACGAAGCAAAGGATGATTCCAGCGTTATCGTGTGGGTACCAAATACCCCGGGTACATTCTACTACCTATCAAAAGATACCTCCACTATGGTGGGTACAATTGAAGTTAGTTTACCGCTATGTACCTTCGGAACTTCAGGAACAGTGCAACTAGCAAACTCATGTATCTTGAGTGATGAAATAGTTCTGACTGGTGATTTGCAAATTGTTATTTTACCAGCAAGACGTAGATTGTTAAGGAAAAAATTGCAATCATCGAATCTTATGATACAAGCACCTGCTAATAAACGACACTTTTCCGTACCAGCTGGAAAAACCCTAACAGTAAATGGTATGACCTTAAGCGAGGGAAACCCTGGTGATGCGGGTGGTTCTATCTTGGCATCCGGAGGAACCGTGGTGGTAGAAAATGTTATATTTAAGAACAACGTAGGTACAACGGGTGGTGCTTTGGAAGCAGAAAGAGATCAAGCGAATAATGAGCCATCAATCACTATCACAGGAACCACTTTTGATAACAATGAAGGAACAAACGGTGGTGGTGCTATCAACATGAAGGCAGGATCAATGACAGTTCAAGGGAGTACATTTAAGAACAACAAAGCCACGAATGGTGATGGTGGTGCCGTAGCAGCAATCACTGACATCACTGTAAAAACATCAGTGTTTGAATCTAATTCAGCACCGGCTGGAAGCGGAGGAGCGGTATCAGTTGAAGGAAAACTCCTCACGATGGAAAGTACGACTTTAAAATCTAATTCAGCGCAAAATGGTGGTGCCCTTGAAGTGAAAGAGGGATCGGCAAATTTAAAAACTATCGTGGTAGAGTCAAATACTGCCACTGGTGAGGGAGGTGCAATTTTAGTAGACAAATCCGATGTAAGCATAGCTTCGTCTAACCTAAAGGCGAACAATGGGCAGAAAGGTGGTGGTATTAAAACAAAAAACATGGGTGGAAAGACGGTCACATCAAACTCAAATACGTTTTCTAACAACGTCGGCAGCGGCGGAGGCGGGGCATTTCACTTTGAAGATGAAGCAAACGCGATTATAAAAATATTTGAGTCCAGTTTTTCAGGAAACAAAGGGTCTGGTGACGAAGATGATGATATGAAATCCACTGGTGGTGACAACATAGTTGTGAAGGTGGTGGATTTGCTGTCTGAAATAGTTCGTAAAGGATTACCGCAGCCTGACTGCTCTTCTGTTGATTGTACTCATAGGGTAAAATCCAACGGGAAAGCAAAGTCTGATGGATCATGTAGATGCGCTTGTGATGGAACAAACGAATATGAAAAATCAAGAGTTTGTACGGCAATAACGATTTGCCAACCAGGGGATGTCTCGGTAGTAAACGCGACAGATATTTCTGACCGAATTTGCGGTTCTCCAACCATAGCGCAAAAACAAGCTTCGTTTGATGAAGCAGGTGCAGCGCTAAGTTCCTTGGTTGCTAATAAATTGAAAGAGTCTGGTTTAGGAGATGCTGACGCATTTAACCTCGCTGTGGATATGATAGGAGGTGTGAATAAATGTTAATTATACTATAAATAAACTTTATGTTAAGAATAAATGAGCCAGGTACGAGGTCAACTCGATTTATCTGGTATCAATCTACAGAAACAACTAACCAGGAAACCAAGGCCACATGTAAAGCAGCAATTTACAATAGCTGGTCCACAGATAGTTGAAGAAGGATCCTGTGGGTTTTACAGAGTTATATATTATGTTCTTTTTGCGTGTGTTGTAGTTGGGGTAATATTTGGATTTGTAAACTCCGCTGCTTCAACGTCTTACGCTGTCGATACAACAAAACCTTACAAGCAACTATCTACTAATTTACGCAAAATCATCAGAATGAAATGCGCACATGACAGTAGTACACATTGCACCACACAATATGAAGGCGGAGAATATGTTGTTAATATAAAAGAATGTATCGTATATGATTTCAACGGTATACCATTTACTGATGTTTTCAAAGATCTGCAAAATAATTGGCATGTCCCTCCGTCAACAGACATGACTTTAGAAGTAAATAAAGCATGTAAAGACATTACGGCGACCTACGATACAGAAATAAAATATATTCCAACATATGCAATTAAAAATTCAAAAGGGACTAATATTAACAAAATAGTTTGGATTCCGACAAAAGACTGTTACACAGAATTCAATTTGAATATTGGAAAACAGAACATACTTCAAGGAACGCCAGCTAATATGATAAGTCAAAAAAAATACAATTCGGTGGTGGCTTACTTTTATAATGTAAAGGGAAAGGTTGAAGGGGGTATTTCAGTGTCAGGGGCAGGGTGTGATGTACCAATACATATATATTCTGAAAAAAATTAAGTCATCATTAAGTTTTGGACACTGTTGAATGCTTTTAAATTTGTAATTTTCCGCTTCTTTACTTTTTTGTACTTCGCATTTTCCCGCACAGCGATGAAAGGAACAGTTGACCATTTTTTTTTAAATAAGTCATTTAACTTTAGTACATTAGTCATTTGTTTTACCGTCGTCTGTAAACGATATATTTCCTTGTACAGCTCCAAAATATCCGAATCCTTTACACGCCCATTTAGTAATTTGCACCTGTCTCTTAATTCTCCCATAGTTTGGTTTGATTCAACATGAATCACACGTTTCCAGGACGAATACCTAGTAAAATATTCCTCCAAAATATCTTGCAAACAGGCTTCGGTCCAACTGGTGAGACTAGAAAAGGAAGAAACATGTCCCAAAATTTTTTCGGCATCTGATACCCGTGGTTTATAAACGGTACACTGTGAAATCAATCCACCCCTTTGTATTTTTGCCCGGAAAAAATGACCCTTAAAATTAAATTCGATGGAGTCGCCAACTTTTACCAATTTATATTTTACGATGTCGTATAGTGTAGCAGTCATATATTGACACACATTTACATATTTATAGGTTATTTTCATCTCTTCTTGTAGCATATCTTAATCTCACCATGGCGTCACTAGCTTCCAACACGTCCAAACTGGCCCGATTTATGTTTCCAGTATCTTCTAATATTGAATTTTGAATTTGTCTCCGTAATGGCGGAAGAGCTTGTTGAATGATTGCCCATAAAATTCTTGCTCTAACATTACTTCGTCGCAAAATAGTTTGGGCCATATATTGACGGAAACGAGTCGATGCAATATAATTCATCACAGCCACGCTAACAATATGGTCATTATTTTCAGAAATGTCCTCCTCAGGAACTAAATGTTTCTCTTTTATTCGTTTTCGTCTTGCTCTGCCAGGAATATCAACCAAATTGATGGGTTTCTTACATTGGGGACATGAGTTTTCTCGTTCACACCATTTTTCTATACATTCAGGACAATATCGATGATCACAGTTGTTTAAAATTGCTAAGTCTTGATTTTGTTTTTCTTCAAAACAAATGGCACATGTATACAATCCCGAAGCAACAAGTGCTTCTCGTTTTCGTTTTGTTTTTTTAGAGCTCATTTTTTAGAAATTGTTTTATATATGTACTCATTTTTCTGAAGAAATGACTGGAAGATTTAAAAAGAAAAGATTTTTACTTTTATTAGCTTTAATAATTGGAATATGCATGCGTTGGTATGTTACAGACATTTACTTATTTACTCCTATGTTGATTTCCATTTGTTTTTGCGTTCTTATGCAAGTAGACGATAAATTTGTTTCTATGCTTCATTCCAAACCAGTGGTATACGAAGATCTAACAGACGAAAATGCAAAAGTAATATACTTGGTTTTTATTCGATTGAGTATAGCATTATCCGTGGTCTTTGTCACCGACTACATTTTATTGTTTTATTACAAACAGCCCATATATCAGACCTTGGGGATTATTGGAGGACTCTATAATATATACAATAAGGTTGAATCTCGTTTGGCTAAGTTATCGCTCTTTCTAGCCTTTTACGTAGTAAACAAAAAAAATCCATATCAAAACCAAACAGATGAGAATACAAACAATCGTGTAGGGATTATACCTATCCATTAATTTTCTTTTTATTTTACGCATATTTTTCGACTGCTCCTCCAACTGGTACTGTATTGATTCTAATTTCTCCTGTGTAGCTTCATTGAACTCATCACCCTTTGCTAATATTGTATTTACACTTTGCTCCAAATTGTTTAAACGCGATTCTATCTTACCCAAAACACCAGTTTCTAACAACGATTGTTTCTCATCCATTATGTTTGACACTACCGTCTTTATATATTCCATTTTGACGTCGCATCTTCTATAAGAGTTAAAATGCCACTTTCTTTAAAGATCTCCTTACTGGTAAATTCAATTTCAGACTCATACAGACTACCGATATACTGCTTCAACTTGTCCACAGAAGGGCTTAATTTTAGATCACTACATATTGAATTTAAAAGTTCGTCATTGTCCTTCGTGATCACTTCTACCATCTTCAGTTCGTATGCTTTTACTTTTTTAACGATGCTCTCTCCAATAATTTTCGCACATGAAAACAATGCTTGTCTATTGTCTTCCCAATTGTTAATAGAAGCAACGACGGTGGGGGGATCTTCCAACTGGCGGATGCGTTGGAAAACACATTTGTACAGTTCACCAAAACTCCAGTCTCTTTTGATCCACATTCCATACAATTGCACTGGCACCTTCCGGTGTGGGTATAGATTAAAGGGGTGACACCTTTTCTTACTATCTGTCCATCCAACTAAGTAAAAATTTGACGCCTGTGACAAAACAAACCCCACAGGCATATCTCCAACTGGTTCCACATTTTGCATCAACGTATCAATACAAATGATACTTTTGACATCTACGCACATTAGCGATTTAAATTGACTAATAAAATGTGCTTTAGGGTTATCTTTTTCGTAACGCACAATGTACTTTTGAAGATTCATCTTTTCTCAATTTATAAGAGTATATATAGCCGCGCCTGTTATGATAACAATAAATTAACAAAATGCAAATCTTCGTAAAAACTCTAACGTAAGTAACTTTTAAAATGTATTTAAACATAAATAACCTTCAACAAAACGTTTCTAACAACTTCTGTAGTGGAAAAACTATCACACTTGATGTAGAAAGTAGTGATACAATTGAAAATGTCAAGCAGAAGGTGCAGGACAAAGAAGGAATTCGTAAGTAATAATAAAAATAAAAATAAATGTAGAGCAAATGACTAACATGAACACAGCACCGGACCAACAGCGGCTAATATGTAAGTTACCTGCTTAAAATATCAACCTGCTTAAAAGATAACTAACAACAAAATAACAGTCGCTGGCAAACAATTGGAAGATGGACGTACCTTAAGTGATTATAATATACAGAAGGAGGCTACATTGGTAAGTAAACGTTTTTAAGGGTCAAAACAACAATCAGAGACAAACTAACACATTAACTACAGCATCTTGTACTAAGGTAAGTTTTGATTCACTACAATACAAAATACAAAATTATGCACTAACACAAATTTAGACTACGAGGAGGTTACTAATTAAAATAATTTAATTAAGAAAATTTATATATGGAAAAATATCCAATCTTTTATTAACTGTTGTTTATCTTCTTCTTTGTATTTGTCGCTCTTCTTCATGTTATCTTTTGCCCATAATGGCTGTAAATTTTTGTACCAAAAGCAGACTCTCTGGTGTAATGGGTTGGATAAATCAAATGCGTTACATGGAACACGATGATCTAAATGAAGTAAATGATATTGTCTCCATGACATATTCTCTGTAAAACGTTGTTCTATATGACAGAGTAGCTTTTGCGTGTCACATCCAACATATTTCATCGTGCTTCCCTTTTTTTGGTTAAGTACTTCTCTCAATCGACGTGAAATATTTGATTTCACCCTAAAATGTAAATCAGTTTTTCTCTTATTTTTTTCATATCCAGTTCTCTTTCTCCATTCTCTATTTCTTTTTTTAATAAGTTCCCAATTTTTTTCTCTGTAGGCTCGATCATACTCCTTTTTATATTCTAAGTTTTGCAAATAATATTCTCTATTTTTTTCTCGAACACGATCTCTATTTACCTCTCTCCATTTTCTCTTTTTCCTCTTTTCTTCCTCAACGTCACGATTTTTCCAGTACGATTTATTATAAGCTTTGATATAACTTTTCCTTTTCAATCTTTCTTTCTTCATACACTCCTTACATTTGCTACGTAAAGAATCCCAATTATTTTTATCCTTATTGAACAGTTCTAATAATTTATGTTTGCTGCATTTTCCACATCTCTTATGCTCAACACCGTCAATGATCTTATGGGGTATACGAGGCATTTATTATAATTATACACAGTATTTATACGCATGATTTTGTTTCGTAAGATGGGTAAGACTATAGGAAGTAACAGCGAGTGCCGCTCTGACGTATCGTGCATCAGTAGGAATACCATATTTCACCATAAAAATACAACTGTGGACAATATAGATATATATTTAAAATGGAAAGTGCTTATACTAGAACAAGAATTGGACGAAGAACTTCATAATAAGCGCGAATGTTGTAAACGGAAGAGACCCCGATGTCAGCTGTGCTATGAAAAAAGAAGCTGGCAAAAATACCAGAACACCCGACGTAAGTTTATAGCGTTGAATCGAATTAAAGATATCACTGCTAAAGAATATTTGACTATAAAGGGAGCGTCCGTCTAAAATAAAACATGGCATCTCTAATCGTAAGAAGTAAAGAAAACAAGAAGAAACTAAGCAAAAAAGAAGCTTATCGTGGCGCCCTATGGAATGGTAAAGACCAATTCGCTGAAACTCCAACAGAAGTGATGCTAAAGTTGGTGGAAGAGTTTGGATTGCTTTCAGACGTATGTCCTAGAGACCCGCAAAGAGATGGTCTATCGGAAGAATGGCAAAAGGTTTCGTATATGAATCCACCCTACAGTGCTATGGAAAAATGGTTGACCAAAGCAGTCGTTGAATGGAAGAAGAACAAGACTGTGGTGTGTTTACTCCCCGCACGTACAAATACAAACTGGTTTCACGACATTTGTATTAAGTATGCGAGTGAAATACGTTTCATT
>Ga0209632_10004706_pt1 | contig 12035 bp, 11 predicted proteins | sample COG_10_FD_184754 | JGI IMG/M metagenome (GOLD analysis project Ga0209632, IMG submission 184754) | Pelagic Microbial community sample from North Sea - COGITO 998_met_10 (SPAdes) (version 2) | ecosystem: Environmental > Aquatic > Marine > Neritic zone/Coastal water | place: Helgoland, sampling...
AATAAATAATAAAATAATAAAATAATAAATTAAATAATAAATTAAACAAATATAAAAATCTATTGTATATATTATTTAGTATTTAGGATGACAAGAACCCAAAATGAACCATTACTTACACAAGACGACAAACGCTTTGTAATGTTTCCCATTAAACATAATGACATATGGGAAATGTATAAGAAACAGGTGGATTGTTTTTGGAGGGCGGAAGAGATAGATTTATCGAAAGATTTGAACGATTGGAAGAAATTGACTGCGGATGAGAAGCATTTTGTGTCAATGATTTTGGCGTTTTTTGCTGCGAGTGATGGGATAGTATTGGAGAATTTGGCAACAAGATTTATGTCGGATATTCAAATATCGGAGGCTCGTGCGTTTTATGGGTTTCAAATAGCGATGGAAAATATTCACAGTGAGAGTTATAGTTTGTTGATTGAGACATATATAAATGATAAGATAGAGAAAGATAAATTATTCAATGCTATAGATAATTTTCCTTGTATCAAGAAGAAGTCAGATTGGGCACAAAAATGGATAAAAGACAATCGTAGTGGATTTGCGACGCGATTGGTAGCTTTTGCGTGTGTGGAAGGGATATTTTTTAGTGGTGCTTTTTGCAGTATATTTTGGTTAAAGAAACGTGGATTATTACCGGGTCTTACATTTTCCAATGAATTAATTTCGCGAGACGAGGCATTGCATACAGAATTTGCGGTATTATTATATGACAAGATGGAGAATAAGTTGAAGAAAAATAAAGTGCACGAAATAATTAGGGAGGCAGTAGAAATAGAGACTGAATTTATTTGTGATGCGTTACCGTGTCGTTTAATTGGTATGAATTCGTTAATGATGACACAATATATACAGTTTGTAGCAGACCGATTATGTGTTCAATTAGGATATGAGAAGATATATAATGTTGCGAATAGTTTTGACTTTATGGATATGATATCACTTGAGTCAAAGACGAATTTTTTTGAGAAGCGAGTTAGTGAATATGCGTTGGCTGATAAGACAGTGAGTGATAATACTTTTGATTTTTCAGATGATTTTTAGATGAATAAATGAATAAATAAATAAATGAATAAATGAATAAATAAATAAATAAATAAATGAATAAATGAATAAATAAATAAATGAATAAATAATATAGTAACATATATTAGATAATGTCAGAAACAAAAAAAAATTTAAAAGATTTAATAAAAAATTATAAAAATAAACCTAAACCTAAACCTAAAACAAAGGCAAAATCAAATGAAACAAGAAAAAAAACATCATCCGATTCAAAGTCAAGGTCTAAATATAAAAGAGAACTTTCCAAATATATGAAAGAGTCGATGAATTACGAAGAGGTAGTAACAAATGAAGAAAAAAGTATATCGCTGTTAATAATAATAATAGATGAATTGCCTACGGAATATATATGGCGTGATTGGTTAAACTATATGGATGCCCAATATAAATTTAGAGTGAAAATATATATTCACGCAAAGTTTCCAAGTAGAGTAAGAAGTTCGTGGGTAAGGGATAGATTAATTCGCAGTAATTTAAAACCAGAATGGGGTTCAGTAGAACTTTCGATTGCGATGATGTTGTTATTAAAGAAAGCAATTCATTCTTCAAATAATACTGATTATTATATGTTTTTATCAGAATCGTGTATTCCCATATATCCGATTAATGTTTTTTTTGATATTTTAGATACACATAATAATTCTTGGTACATTCCTCTAGATAAAGCGAATAATGGATATTCAACCGAGAAACAATTTGAACCACTTGAACCCAATATTCCTAAGAAATGTATAATAAAAACAGATCAATGGGTTCTTCTAAATAAAAAGAATGCATATCAAGTTGCGAATTTTGAGAGTGATATTGGTATTTTCCATTCAGGATTAGATTTTTGGGATATATTCTATAATGTTACAGCATCAGATGAAATGTGGATATCAACATTGCTTTGTATTGTAAATTATGGTGTGAATCAAATTAATCATCAAAGAGCCACATATGTTGTATGGGAGAATGGAGAAAAAAGTCCGGAGACATTCAGAAATATAACAGCAGAATTGATTAATGATGCTAGAGGGAGTGGTGCTTTATTTTGTCGTAAGATTGCTTCCAATAGTCGAACAAAAATGACTGAACAGTGGCATGAAGCCATAGAGGTTTAAAATAACAATTTTATGAAATCAACTTAAATACATTATGGTAACTAAAATAGGACAGACAATGTATGCAGTTATTAAACAGTCAAAAATAAACGGAATTGAAATCAAATGTATAACAATTCGATTACCAGAAGCAAAGAGACTAGCGTTACATTATATGAAGCAAGATTTGGACTTTGAATTGACAAAAGGAAATGATGTAAAAATTGCTGATATATATGATGGTGATTTGAATTATGTATTTGCTGAATATTGTTTAACTTATTCTGAAAAATATAAGGATGAAACAAATGCAAATTCGTATAGTGTAGTTGCTGCACCTCCTGTTATAGATAGTACTGAAATAGATCCAAAAATAGATCCTGAATATTTTGTATAAAGAAAGTGAATAAATATATATAATATATAATATATATTTATTATAATAAGCAATGAGTGAAGATTCAATAGACAAATATGTTTTTATGACTCCGCCTGAAGAGGAACCAGAACCATACTTAGATCAAGAAGAAGACCAAGAAGAAGACCAAGAAGAAGACTTAGACCCAATAAGGTTATTTGAAGACTATAACATTGAAGTAAATGACACACCAGACAAAAAAGGATATAAAAGACAAAAACCAAAACTGTATAATGATCGAAAAAGAGGAAACAAAGCAAATGCATTATTAGACGATGAACATTGGGCAAAACCGGACTTAAATTTGTATCAAAATCAAAATCAACATATTACATCTGGTCGTGACTATAATGGTTCAGATGAGATATTCAAAAGTATTGAAATGCAAACATTTACTGACAATAATGACAGCAACTTTACAGAAATTAAGGTTGCCTATATTTACATAATAAGTAAGCACATAGAAGGTAATACATTTTATAAAGTTGGACTAGGTGGAACAGGTCAGAGTAGTCGTTTAGGTGGAGCCCAAACTTTTTTAATTCCAGGATTAGGAGACTCAACGGGATACAAGGTGCATTATTTATTTTTCTTTCATGATAAGTATGTGAGATCCCATTTTCGTGCGCCTGTTTCAGGAGGTGCTTGCCTTGCCGAAAAGATTGAGAAAAATGTTCATAAGAATTTAAAATACTATTTAACCGCAGCGAATATTACATTCCGCAGTAATATACAAAGTGAATGGTATATAGTTCCTAGTAATAATATAGATGTAAAGTTTTTTATTGGATTTGTTTTTGATCTTATTGCTTCACATAATGAGAAACCACATTCTATATGGCGATTGGATGAAGGTGGTGTAGATAAAACAATACGATTACCGAGTCATCGTGAATGGAGAAGAAGAATGAAAAACCATCCATACTATAATGATACATTGAATATGTATAATAGAGTAGATAAGGATACATTACCGTTAGGTGTTGATATTAGAATTAGTTTCAATAAGAAAGAAAATATTGGGACAATTAGCAAATATAAAAGATATTTTTTAGGTGAAAATGGTAATCGTATTTATAATTTTGATTTCAACAATAAATCTTATGAGATTAAAAAGATACTTTCGTATGGTGAAGTAAAGAAATTACAAACACAAGAGCAACAGCGACGACGGCAAGAGCAAGAGCAAGAGCAAGAAAAAGAGCAAGAAAAAGAGCAAGAAAAAGAAAAAGAAATTTATGTTGAGATTGAACCAGAATATGAAAGTAGCTATGATAAGGATAATTTTGAGATAGAAAACATAGAAGTTATTGTTGTATTATCCAGAATTTTTATAAAAATGAGCGATTTACTTAGATTGGTGAAGCAAGATAAATTTGAAAACGAAGAAGTGTATGATAATTGGGAACTTAAAGATAATCATGAATATTTTGAAAATGAAGAAGAAGGCGAGAATGTAGTATTCATTGAAGAGAAATTCAATAATATAGCACCTTTATGGTACTATTTGAATACAATTCAAAACAAATGGGTAGATATTATTAGAAAAACCGATTTATTAAACATTCATGAAGATTATGACGAAGAAAATGAAAAAAATAGATATCTAATGGGGGACGATTTTAAAAAAGTGGTGAATGAAGACTTGACAAAGATAATGGTGAAAAGGAATAAAGTAAGAGGACAAGATAATGTAGTTGTTGATGATTCAGAAGAAGAAATAGAGCTTCTTTATGTATTTGTGTTAATGGATTTTAATTATAAATTAGACCTTTTAAATACGGTTGTAAAACATCGTGTTACAATAAACGGAGAAGTAGTTAGATTATATAAAAAGGATGCGCCACATTTGGTGAAAATTGAAGATACATATTTTGTGCATTACAATAAAAATATGGTTCCGGATGATAGGTCAAGATATGAAGAAGAATTTACTTATTATGAGATAATACAGTTTTTTACTTTTACAGATAATATAGATTCTTCAAAAAGAGAATGGATGAAAATTAGAGAGTATTATAAGGAAGGAGGTAATAAAAAGATGACAAAAGTATGGAATATTCCGCTAGAAAGTGTTGAACTAGAAAGTCATAAGTCATATTTTTATTTTTTAAAAAAAGGTAGTGAAGAATATAAAGATGTCGTAAAACAGAATAATTTGCAATTTCAAAAAGAAGATAATGAGTTTTACATTGATGTCGAAGAAGAAGAAGAAGAAGAAGAATATGCTTTAAATGTGGTACCTAAATATAAAGTTGATGATATTATTAAAATAATACCTGAAAATTATGAAGATTTTGGTATTCCAGATTTTGAACGCAAATCGTATCATTATGGTGAAATTATTGGAATCAATAGAAATAAAGGGCAATATAAAATCAAATATTTTCCTCCATACGACAAATTGAAATTATGGAAAGCAACAGTGAAGACACGAAATGCAAATAAGGATTATGTAGAAAATCACAATATAGAGGCAATAGAGGGTGCGATACCGACATTATTAGATTTAGATGATCCGAAGCACGTGAAGGAATTGCAAAATTATATGAATAAATTAAAAAATGTATTTAAGATAGAATTAATAATAGATCACAAACCGCCGAGGAAAGGGGCGAAGAAAGATAAAAATGTGAAGAAACATTCTGATTTTGTAGGAAAGGTAAATTCGCAATATTTGGTGAAGTATAAAGATGTTCATGAGTCGTTTAATGAATATCAAGATGCGGCAGAGGTGTATGAGAAGGCGAAGTCAAAAGTGGATGGGTATTGGAGGAAACTGTATCCGACAGCAACAAGGAGGCGTAATATGCGGAATTCCACATTAAATCAGAGGCAAAATGGCGGCTATAGCAAAATGAAAAAGAAAAGCAAAAGCAAAAGGAATACCTTGAAAAAGAAAAGGAATACACTGAAAAAGAAAAGGAATACATTAAAAAAGAAAAGAAATAAAAAGAAAACAAAATATTTAAAAACAATAAAATATTAATAATATTTTAATTGAGTTAATATTTAAATAGAATAATATGGTTTTATTTAAATATGACTGTAAAAATCATGTTTAGAGATTTTTGGGGAGGATATAAAGCAGAGAGTAACTGGTTTACAATACAATTAACTAAATATGATTATGATTATGTTATTGTAAATGATAACCCAAATATCATAATATTTTCTGTTTTTGGTAATTATCAGTTTCAACCGAAAATAAAAGGATGTAAAAAATAAAAGGATGTAAAAATGTATACTTTACAGGAGAAAATAGAAGACTAGTAAAAGATGCTGATTTAAATTTAACATTTGATAACACAAGTGAATACAATAATATAAGGTTGCCGTTATGGATTTTGTATGGATATGATAAAAATATGAAATTAACGAAGAAAAACACAAATATTTTTTGTTGCTTCGTATATTCTAATAATATCCAACATAGAAACAATTTTTGTTTAAAATTGTCAAAATACAAACATATTTGCTGTGGTGGAATATGTTTAAATAATATTGGTGGACGAATTAAGGATAAAATTGAATTTCAAAAAAAATCTAAATTTTGTATTGCTTATGAAAATAGTTTATACCCAGGTTACACGACAGAAAAAATTTTAGAAGCATATAAATCTAATTGTGTTCCTATATATTATGGTTCTACTACTGTGGTAGATGACTTTAACCCAGAAACATTTATAAACGCTCATGATTTTGAAAACGAAGAAAAATTAATTGAATATATTATAAAGGTTGATAACGATGATAGTTTGTATGAAAAATATTTAAATAAACCAATTTTTTCTGATAAATGGTTAAAAATATTTAATGACCCTGACGAAACATATTTTAAAAATATTTTCAAAAAAATTATATTATAATGTGCGTATTTAAAATATTTAGTATTATTAATATTTAAACATAAAATAATACTAAATTTTAATGTTGAATAATGTTTTTTATATAAATTTAGATCATAGGGAAGATAGAAGAAAAAATATCGAAAATGAGTTAAATGAATTAATGTGGAATTTCCAAAGATTTAATGCTATAAAATTAAAAGATGGACGTATAGGTTGTAGTATGAGTCATTTAACTTTATTAAAAAAAGCAAAGCAAGCAAAATTAGATTATATTGTGATAATTGAAGATGACGCCCATTTTTTGAATAAATTTTTTATAAATAATACAATTTCTTATATAAATGAAAACAATATAAATTTTGATGTATTATTATTAGCCGGAAATATAAGAGAAAGACCAATAGCTATAAATGAGCAAAACATATATAAAATAAAAAAATGTTGCACCACAACAGCATATATTGTTAGGTCACATTATTACGATAAATTGATACAAAATATTCAAGAAGGAATACAAAAACTATTGAAAAAACCTAAAGAACATTATTTTTACGCAATTGATGTTTATTGGCAACATTTGCAAAACAAAGATAATTGGAAAATGATTTTTCCAAGAACAGTAACACAAAGAGCGGATTATAGTGATATCGAAAAATGTAATATAAATTATGACTATCTAATGCTTGACAAATATGAATAATCTAAATTATTATATAACCCTTAATAGGTTTATATTTGCTTCTTATTTCGTTTAAAGATTTAAAAGGTGTTTTTTCTTTTAAATAATTCATCATTAAATTGTATCCTTCTTGTTGATTAGATTTGCTCGGTATCATGTGTTTAACTGAATATTTATTCATAACACCTGAATTTATATTTAAATAACCAAACAAAAAGTCAATTCCCCAAATCCATTTATTTTCAATAGTATGCAAACTAAAGAATTTATGGAAGTCTTTAGGAGATAATAAAAGAAAATAAATTTCAAGAAAATTATGAAATGTAAGGTAATTATACATATTCATAAATTTCCAAGAACTATTAATTACTTTAGGTGAAAATATTTCAATATTATATTTATTTTTTATTTTTATCATATCATAAATATCAATATTTTCAATTTTTATGTCATCTAAAACGAAAAATATAAAATCGTAGTTGTCTACATTATTATTGTAGGTATTAGTTAAAAATACCTCTGTCAAAATACCTTTTTTATTAAAAAAAAACATTTCATCTATAAAATTGAAAGTTTGAACTGTATTTTTTATTTTATTATTTTTATCATTATTAGTTTCATATGAATTAATCATGACATCAAAATTTGTATCAAGATTTTTATGCAAATAAGTTAAATTATGAGAAAGTAATTTTAATTTTAAATCTAAATCAGGATCACCAATACATGCTAGATAATATAAAAATTTCATATATATTTATAATCATTTATTAATATTTATATTTAAGTTTGTTTTACGAGTATTTATATTGAAATTATTTTATTTAAAAATATGTGTTCCATTTTTTAAGTATATCTATATCTTTTTGTTTAATTACATTATTTATAAGCAAATTATTATAAATTAAACATAATAGGTCTTTTACAGATGTTGTATTTTCTACATCTTTTTCAATAAAATCTAAAATATTTTCATTGTGTATATACATTTCATATTCACTTTTAAAATCACTTATTAAATTATGTTCATTCCTATTTTGTATAACATTAGGAGATGAATACATCATATAGGTATCTGTTTTTTTTAAAATAATATTATTAATTATTCCACGTAAAATATCGCAATAACGAAATGATACAGAACAAGGTATCAGTAAGCAAATAAATAAATCAGGATTTAACCAAAATGTATTTTGAGTATTAAAAACACATACATTCTTATTATTTATCAATATAAATTTATTTTTATCCCATTTAATATTTTTTTGGTGATTGCATATAATTCTAAAAAGAGCATCTACATCAGGGTCGTTCTCAACTAATCCATTTATTATAGATGGTTTTTTATCCGTATTTTGAATTAAAAATTTTGGGTCATTTTTTAATAAACTTAGGGGCAAACCACGAGGCCATATATGTGCGTTATTTGTGAAAAATTTGAATATATTAATCCATACATTGTTTTCTTCAGTTATAATTTGCAAATTGTTGTTGTAATGTAAAATGTTATCAAAATTATCATAAGGTATGTTATCATCATCTGTTTCATAAATTAATTTATATCCTCTTTTTATAGCATAAAGATAACCTAAATTTTTTCTACAATAGTGATTATAAGGTATTAATTCACTTAATTCTGGGAAGAGTTTTTTTTGTGATTTAATATCTAAATAGATACAATTCAACTGGTTGTAATCATCAGGTGTTTTATTATCTCCTACTATGATGACATCATAGTCTTTATTTTGAATATGTTTCAAAATACTTTCGGTAGGTTTATTAATAGTTGTTATAATAACACATTTATCTTTGCAAAATATATATTTTAACCATTTTTTACTATCAGGGTTTTGATTAAATTTTATTGGATGCAAAACTAAATTATGATTGTGATTTAATGAATTATGGATATAATCTTTATTTAAAAATTTATTTCTATTGGAACCCCATAAAATTTCATCAGTAAATGTTTGATATTTCAATTTATCCTTTTCTATGTTATTAATGATGGATGGAATAGCAATTTCTAAAAATACTTCATAATTTGAAAATAATTCAAATAAATTAAATAAATTATCATTTAAATATTTTTTTGGCAAATAAAACCAATCAGAGAAACCTCCAGAAAATTTATCAATATTGTATTCTTTAAATAATTTATCATTTATTAATTGATTTATACTTTTTTTTCCATAATGAATATTGTCCCACCACCATCCAGAATAATTGTCTAAAGTTTTAATTTCATTATAATAATAAATTATTTTATTAGAATCAAACAAATTCAGAATATTTATATTTATTATATTGTCATCCATTGTATAAAAGAGACCATCACTATCATCTATAATTGACTTATATTTTTTATAGAAATGGTTAAAAATTTTATGAGTATTAAATCCTTTATTTATACTAATAAAATTAACTTCATCGTCATTAATTATAGGATAATCAGAATAAAAAATGATTTCCTTAAAATGCTTTTTATATATACTTTTAATTAAATTCTTATTACAAAGACATGCTGAATAATTAAATACAACGACTAAAATAGAATTTTTAAATGAATACATTATAAATAATATTTTAGAAATAAATATTATTAATTTAACGCAATTTATATTATTAAGTTTATTTTTAATATTTAGAATATAAATATTATGTATAACTTATAATGAAAATATGTTTTATAACTAGTTTATTTGGTGATTCTATTGAAAATATTGATAAATGTGGACGCTTTGAAACCGATGATAAGTATGATTATTATTTGTTTACAAACTTGGATATAAAACAATTTAATACTAGTTGGAAAGTTATAAATATAAATGATATTTTTTTTGGGTCTAAGATAACATCTAATATAATTAAATCACGATATCCAAAATTTATGGGGTGGAAATTATTAGAGAAGTATGTAGAAAAAACATATGATGCAGTTTTTTATTGCGACGGTTATCTTGCACCAAAAATTACAACTGATTGGAATTATTATGCCAATTTAATTATTCAGCACGAATCTGGATTGATGCAACAAAAACATGTTCGGGATGCGTATGAAGAATGTTATGCAATTGTAAGACATAAAAAAGATAATAGAGAAAGAATGGATAAAGTAAATAATTACTTGTTAAAAAACAATTTCCCTAACAAAATAATAATGCCCGAAAATACCGTATTTGGATATAATCCAAATAATAAAAAATTGCAATTAGCCTTTAATAATTTTTGGAATGAGTATTCTTCATACACATTAAGTCATCGTGATCAACCTCTTTGGAGTTATATTTTGTGGAAAAATAAAATAATACCAATTTTTACAGAAACAAATAATATGTTTTCTTTATTCAAAAGTATTGGAACATTTGGGTTTAATGGACACGAATACATATAGTCATTTAAGAAGTAAATAATTCAACGAAATTAGTAGTGTTTTTTCGTCTATATTTTTTTTTATTTTTTTTACACAATTTTTATATGTTTCTTCAATAGTGTTGTCATGCCAACAAGGTTCCCATAAAATTGGAAGAAAATTTGAATGATCAAAATAACCAGCACTCACGGCAATAATATCATTTTTATCCATATTCACAAGTGGCAATGGAAACGTTTTTACATTATATTTTTTAAATAAAAGTGATAAAATTGATTGACAATGACGGTGTCCAATAAATGCATCCAATTGTTTAAGTTTTATATTATCGTTAAAATATATATAATTCGATGCAATAGAAATGTCCAACCACTCTTTCATAATTTTCAAGACAAATTGATTTTTTTTAAACAAAACTATCCCTCCATAAATTTGTTGAGTATTTGTAAATATTTCATTTTCCATATTCATATATCTAAGTAATTCTCTTTTGCAATAATATTGTTCTAACCAAAAATTATTATGAAATCCGACCAAATTATTCTCCGAATTCTCACATAAACTAAATAAATTTAAGGTACCTTCTTTTTGTATATCTCTAACGTCAGAATCAATCCATAAAACAATATCATCATCATCAATTTTTTCGAACATTTTATTAATAAGATAAATTTTAGAAATCCACGCAAAAAACTTACATGAATTAAATAGTTGAAAATGTTTTTCTTTAAATCTCATGTCGATATCGTTTAATGTATAAATAATAAATTCATCAATGTGTGAGTTATCTTTTAATTTTTCTTTCAATATACTCATTTTTTTAATCCGTTCAATTCCTAATTTATTATTATTTATTTTATCAGCAAAAGTTATTATAATATATTTACCTTTTTTTGGAACTATATTATATTCATTTTTACAGACAATGTTTTTTTCGTAGTTTTTTGTATTTTTATAATAATAGTTAAAAGTGTTTTTCGTGTATTTTTTTAAAAGATTTTCTACCGACATGTTATAATATATAATGGATAAAAAAATTTTATATCTTGACTCAGAAACTAAATATTGTAACTATTATTCAGAAATCGTAATGTATCTTAAAAAATATTCAAATTTGAAACATGTTATTTGCAGAAATAACAGTTCGCAGGTTTATGAGGAAATTAAATTATTCAATCCTGATCTATTATTATTAGGATTTTCAATCACTGATACTGGAGGCAAATGTCCTAAATTTGAATTGAATAACATAGAAATTCCAATTTATATAATATTAAATAAAGAATATGACGCCATTGAAAAAAAATTGGAATGGATAAAAACAATTAAACCTGCAAAAGTATTTACGGTTCATCATAAAGAAATTTTATATGAAACAATTACCAACATCCCGTTTATAAAAATAATGTGGAGTGCGAATGAATTGATTTTCAAACGATATAATGATATCTACAAATATGACTTGTTTTTTTCGGGTGTTATACGTGATGAACAAAATAATAATATTCGTAATAAAATTTATGACAATTTACATGTTATAAATTTTATT
>Ga0209632_10004710_pt1 | contig 12031 bp, 10 predicted proteins | sample COG_10_FD_184754 | JGI IMG/M metagenome (GOLD analysis project Ga0209632, IMG submission 184754) | Pelagic Microbial community sample from North Sea - COGITO 998_met_10 (SPAdes) (version 2) | ecosystem: Environmental > Aquatic > Marine > Neritic zone/Coastal water | place: Helgoland, sampling...
GGCGTTCTTATGTCTTATGTTCGCCGTGTTTGGTTTCTTCCCAATATTTTTTCACGGTCTGCTTCATCTCTTTGTGCATAAACAAGATGCCTATCAAATTCGGCACCGTCATCAATACGATCGTAATAAGTGCTATGTTCCACACGATGGTGGTATCTGCCAGCGCCGCATAGAAGAAGCCCAATACGTATACCACGCGATACGGCAGTACCGATTTCGGGCCGAACAAGTAAGTCATGGCCCGGTCTCCGTAGTACGACCAAGCGATTGCTGTAGAAAAGGCAAACAACATCAAGCCTATGGAAACAATATATTTACCGAAATCCCCAAACAGGCCTTTCGTGTAGGCCATCGTCGTTAGCGGAACAGAGTGCAGTAACGACTTGCCGGACACCTCCACTGTAGTATCATCTAGCCTGCCTTCGGACACCGAGACTTCGCCAGTGATTAGCTCTCCATCTCTAGCATAGAGGACATCCTCAGCAAAGGATCGTGAACTGAGCAGCGTGAAATCTTGGTTGCTGTCGGCGACGCGCCCATCCAGAAGAGCAATATCGCCAGAGAAACTACTCGCTTCAGATTCATCTCCGTTAAGAAAAATAAAGAGCTGAGCCACATCCTCTGCATTCGATTCCTCATAGGAACCTGCTACGAACCGCATATCCGCGCGTTGAAATTCGTTATCGAATTTTTCCTTCCACACACCAGATGAAAGAATTACCAGTCCGGTAATAGTACAAATGACGATAGTATCGATAAACGGCTCGAGAATGGACACCATGCCTTCATCGGCTGGCTCATCGGTTCTAGCCGCGGCGTGAGCGATAGGTGCAGAACCCTGGCCAGCCTCATTTGAGTACAAGCCTCGGTTTACACCTCGATCGAACGCATAGGCGAACGTGGCACCAAGGAAGCCCCCGGCTGCGGCGGAGCCAGTGAACGCATCGGAGAATATAGATACAAAAGAGGGAATGATATTACCGATGTTTGGCAGGATTACTGCAAACGCGCCTACAAGATAGATGATCGCCATGGTGGGCACGATAGTCGCTGCCACTTTTGCTATTCGGCTAATACCACCAATAATCACCAGAGCCAACAATACTGACAACACACTGGCGGTAATAATAGGCTCTAAAGAGAACGTGCTCTGCAGTCCAGCGGCTATACTATTGATCTGTGGCAGGTTGCCAGTTCCAAATGAGCTCAGCACTGTAGCAATAGCAAACAGTATTGCTAACCACTTCGCGTTAAGCCCCTTCTCCATATAGTACATCGGGCCACCTGCCATGGTGCCATCGGCGGTCTTGGTCCTGTATTTGTGAGAGAGCGTTACTTCGACAAACTTACTGGTCATCCCAAAGAACGCAGTCATCCACATCCAGAACAACGCAGCTGGACCACCAAGGTGCAAAGCCAAAGCCACGCCGCCGATGTTGCCAGTTCCGACAGTACCGGATAGCGCCGTTGCTAGAGCTTGAAAATGCGTCGTGTCACCCTGCGCCCCATCCTTATCAAACTTACCTCTGGTTATACCGATGGCATGCCTGAAATAGCGTATCTGCGGAAATCCTAGATAGATTGTAAAAAAGACACCGGTAGAGAGAAGTAAAGCTGGGAACCAAAGTGCGCTTCCTAGATAGCCGTCCAAGAAAATCAGAAAATCATTAACCGCGTCCAATGTAATACCCCACTAGAATTATGTTCACCAAGTCTTAAAACTGGCTTTATCGCGACTACTAATCGTCGCTTATTGTAATCGTTGGCCCCGCGCTATTGTTTGGTGCTAAGGCTTGCAACTGCTGCTCAACATTTTTGGCCAATTCAATATAAGCCTTCGTGGCAGCGTGATCAACTTTCGATGCTACCACAGGATTGCCTGCGTCCGTTGTTTCTCTGATGGTTAAATCCAGAGGCAAACGACCTATAACCTCAACACCGTATTCAGCCGACAGCGAGTCCCCTCCGCCAGTGCCAAAGATAGCCTCTTCATGCCCGCAATTAGTGCAGGTATGGCTGCTCATATTCTCCACTACGCCCACTATAGGAACATCTACCTTTTTGAACATTTCTATTCCCTTGCGGGCGTCAGACAAGGCAACATCCTGAGGCGTCGTGACGATAACCGCACCGCTCACCTTGACCGACTGTGCGAGACTCAGTTGTATATCGCCGGTGCCCGGTGGCATGTCGACGATTAAATAATCCAGCTCGGACCAGGCTGTATCATTCAGCATCTGGTTGAAAGCAGAAATAATCATTGGGGCCCGCCACACCATCGCTGTTTTCTGATCGACTAGGAACCCCATGGAATTACATTCTATGCCGTGGGCCAACAACGGCAGCATGAATTTTTTATCATGTATTTTTGGTCGTGTACCATCAGGGACTCCCATCATCAAAGGCAAGCTAGGCCCATAAATATCCGCATCTAAGATGCCAACTTTTCTCCCTAGCTTGGACAGAGCCAACGCGAGATTCACAGCAGTTGTCGATTTTCCTACCCCACCCTTACCTGAAGCCACACAAACAATACGATTAATCTTTTCGATACTTCTCACAACTATTCCCTCTATTTCATCGGTTACGCCTGATTGCTGTGGCGTATCCTGTATTCCATCGTCATCTCTGCACTAAATTTCTAGTAGATAGTGGCACTAACCCAGTTAAACTGCAGCTGATTATCTTTGATTAGCTAGGAAAAATCCAAGGGTGCAGTAGTCAATAGAGCACCCCAAGCAGATATTTTCGCTATCTAAGAACTTCTTAATCAAATTTCGACGAGAACACAGCAATCTATGCAAATTGAGAATGACAGACTAGCAGCTTGACCGCTAGAATCTAGAACCTGTGAAGAGCGTTAACTGTATCCTCTTCCTTCCCATTGATTGACCATGCGGCATTCCCGCTAGAAACTAGAATATGCAAAAACCACTCACACTCTCCTGCGCCTTTCTGTTCTTGGGTGCTGCGGCTCTACCTTTTTATGTAGCTGCGGAGCTGCAGGAAGATACCGGGATCAAATTCGCGTTTTATTCCTCGGCTTGGGGAGAAAATACCGATGACGGCTTGCGTCTTGTCGCGTTAAACCAAACCCCAGCCCGAATTCGCTTGAACAGCATTGAATTGCACGGCAGCGAAGCGGCAACTGAGTCTATACTTATCGACGTGGAATTAGAGGTTCCTTCCGAAGGCTATGCCGATAAAGAATTCGATTATCTCGACCTGCTCTCGGACGATGAATGTATCGATCGAACTATGCAGGACAACTGGAAGCTCGTAGAAATCTCAAACTACACATTAAATCCATCCGTGCGAAATCTCATTATCGAGAATACGGATTCGTTTCGGATCTATCAATGTGTGAAGACTATCTCAACCTCTTGGACCGATCTCGATAGCAATCAGCTATTCGAATACGACGAATGGGTCCTGTTCCATTTCGAAACCCGCAGAGATTTATAACAACGGCAGACAGAAAATAAAAAGCTAAAAAAAACCCGCTTAAATAAGCGGGTTTTTTTGTTAGCCTTTCAGAGAGCTGTTTTACACAGATTTCAGAAGCTTTTTTTTCGACCGTTTTACTCTTCCTACATCAAGATACCGCCGTATTGAACAAAGAATGGAGCAAACACAAGGCTCAGAATCGCAGATAGCTTGATCAGAATATTCAGTGAAGGACCCGAGGTATCTTTCATTGGATCGCCAACAGTATCACCAACAACAGCGGCAGTGTGCTCATCCGAGCCTTTTCCGCCATGGTTGCCCGCTTCGATATATTTTTTAGCATTGTCCCAAGCGCCGCCACTGTTAGAGGAAGCTATCGCCAGGACACCACCTGTAATCAATGAACCGATCAACAATGCCGCAACAGCTTCAACGCCGAACAGATAGCCCACAACGATAGGCGAGCCCATGATCAATACACCTGGTGCTATCATTTCTTTCAGCGCTGCTTGCGTTGATATGGCGACACATTTCGCATAGTCAGGAGTACCTGTACCTTCCATGATGCCTGGAATTGTCTTGAACTGATGACGTACTTCTTCAATCATCGCAAATGCCGCTACGCCAACTGATTTCATAGTCATAGCTGAGAACAAGAAAGGTAAAACTGCACCGACAAACAGGAAAGTGAACACTAGTGGCTCTAGCAGGCTCATAGTAATCGGCTCACCGCGCAGTTCTTCGGCAGTTAAAATAAAAGCCGCGAACAGGGCAAGTGAAGTTAATATCGCAGCACCAATAGCAAATCCCTTACCAATGGCTGCAGTAGTATTACCAGCAGAGTCAAGGATATCAGTCCTACGTCTAACTTCTGATTCCAAGCCTACCATCTCCGCAATACCACCGGCGTTGTCAGCTACAGGTCCGTAAGCATCGATAGTCAGGGTTAGCACAAGGCTTCCCAACATACCCAATGAAGCGATCGCGATGCCGTACATGCCCGCTAGTTCCCAAGAGATGAAGATGCTTATCGCAATGGCGATATAAGGAAGCACAGTACTCTTATAGCCGAGCGCAAGGCCGTAGATGATGTTAGTAGCAACGCCAGTCTCACAGGACTTTGCGACTTCTTGTACAGGAGAGAATTTTTCAGATGTGTAGTAGCCAGTCAATAAGCCAACCGCCAATCCTGAAATCAAGCCTGCCAAGAAGCATAAATAAACACCAACACTCGTATACTCTGCACCGTTCAAAATAAAGTCAGCTGGAATTAGCGCGGTAGTAAAGAAGTACATAACCACAGCCATAATAGCGCTGGATATAATAAGTAGCTTCATCAGAGCCGGTGCTACGTCGTCTTCAGTCTTTACACCGACCAACAGCTTAGTGAGTAGTGCAATTGGAATACCTACCGCACTGATCAAGATCGGGAATAACAATGCATCTGGGTTACCGGCAAAAACGACCGCGCTAATGACCATTGCAGCACAGGTACTTTCCGCACAAGAACCGAAAAGGTCAGCGCCCATACCAGCAACATCGCCCACGTTGTCACCAACGTTGTCTGCAATTACCGCTGGGTTACGTGGGTCATCTTCGGGGATGCCCTGCTCAACCTTACCTACAAGGTCAGCGCCAACGTCAGCAGCCTTAGTAAAGATACCACCGCCAACACGTGCAAAGAGAGCTATTGTAGAACCACCCAGTCCAAAGCCTGCAATCACTTCCATAAGGATGTGATTATTTTCGGGGCCAAGATCAACAAGCAACCAGCTCATCACCACATAGATGATAACCAGTCCAAGCGTCGCTAGTCCGACAAGCGCAAAACCCATTACAGCGCCAGAGTTAATCGCCACATCATACGCAGCCGAGATGTCTTTCTTCGCTGAAACCGTAGTTCGCGCATTGCCTTGAGTCGCTACCTTCATACCGATATAGCCAGAAGCTATGGATATCGCACCACCAAACAGGAAGGCCATAGCAGTATAGATACCCTCATGGATATCCGGGGTATGAGTATTGTCGATCAGAATGGCGATAATAGCGGCGAAAACCACCATGAATATCGTCAGGACTTTGTATTCCTGCTTCAAGAAGGCCATCGCTCCTTTGGAGATAGCGCCGTGGATGAAAGTTAGCTTCTTTGACTGTTCTTCATCCAGCCCTAGATCAAGCGGTATACTTACAACCTTCTTCATGTAAAAGAAGGCTATACCCAAGCCCATCAGCGACAGGATTGTAGTTACCCAAATTGTTATGCCTGACATCGAAATTCTTCCTCTTGAAATGGAATGTTTAATTTAAAGGCGCGCACTTTACCATAATGAACGCCGCAAAAAAAGCCGAGAACCCACTGTGAAAGCGGTATTTCCGTGCTTATCGATAGATTGAAGGAGAAGCAATAACTAGCCGACTTCGCGGGATGTGGGACGGGGACTAAAAACGGCCTGCCTGGGGTATTATTTCTTAGATTTACGGTTCTTCTTTTTAGAGATTGAGCTGTTAGCTGCCGCCTTATCAGCCTCACCGCGAGCCAATCGAAAGGCTTGGCGCATCTCGTCGAGCTTTGCCTCCTTGCGCTTGTGTAGCTGGTTTTCCTTACCTGCTTGAAAATCGACTATTTTATTATTCATATCGAGATAGTAACCCCAAAACTGTCTATGGAGAATTAGCCTGACGCACTAATTCATTCTTACGGGATTCTAATTCCGCTATTAATTCCTTCGCCAGAGGCTCTACAGTATTGCCCTGTTCATCGGTATTTGGGTATTTGGCCTGCTCTTGTGCCAACGTCGTCAACAGTTCTTCCGCTGTCTCGACAGCTCGCGCCAGCATAGCAACTCTCGACGCCTCTTCACCTCTTCTCGTCTCGATCGAGGCAATCTGTTGTTCCAGCTCTGTGATTCTGTCTAACCTATCCTGTTTACCAGCTTCAGCTGCCACTATCGCAGCACTTCGCTCACGCTCCGCTTGCTCGCGTGCTTGCTGCTCTTGCCGCTCCGCCTCGTCTTGGGCTCTAGCCTCGGCAACCTGCCGCTCTCTTGCCTCTCGCTCTTGACGCCGTTCCGCAGCCGCTCGTTCTCTTTGCTGTTGAAGCTCAGCAGCTTGGGCGCGCTCTTGATCTGCCACGACTTGCGCCGCTTCCTTCTCCAACGCCACGCGCTCGGCTTCGACAACGGCGATCTCTGCGTCTTTCGCAGCCTGAGAGGCACAAGATCCCAGCAGCAGTAGCATTAAAGTGGCAACGACAACACGAATTTTTGCGGCACTTAGTAGTAAATATGCTTCGCGATCCCGCAAACGGTTTTTCATGGCAATCTCCTTCAGACTAAGTGCATAGTATCGAGTGCACTCTTTACTTCGAGGGATACTAACTCCAAGCCCTTGATTAATAAATTATTTTCACTATAAATCGTAAATTTTATCGCTTTTTCCGTAGTTTATAGCGATAAACACGCTGTTTGTCAGTAAAATCAAAATCTACACCTGCTATCGGCAGGATCGAAATGATTTTTATCTTGGTGGTTTAATCCAGCGAGCAATACCAACTGATCATGAGCAGGCAAGTCACATTGGACTCTAGACCTTCAGCGCGCCCGAAGCTCACTACAATTTTGCTGCGAACCCTTGTAGTGCTGCTACTCAGCACGCCGGTAATAGTGCTGCTACTTGCTATAGAGAGTTCTCCCAGTCTCGTCGTTGAACAACAGTTAAGTGATGAAGAGCTTTCCAAAATTCAAACCCTGTTGCTGGAAAGTACCCCACAGTCCCCTAGCTATGCGAGCCGGCATGAACTGCAGCTCAACTCCCAAGAACTGAGCTTACTACTGCGCTATGCGGTTAACATAATGAACCTCTCTTCTGACTGGGCAGCACAAACTCAACTATCCCAAGGCAATCTAAATACACAATTAAGTGTTCAGCTAGGCGCCGGGCCTCTGCCCATCTACATGAACGTAGAGGCCGATTTCATCGAGGATGCCAACCTGCTAACGCTGAATGCACTGCGAATAGGCAGAATTGATGTGCCCAATAGACTTCTACAATTCACACTACAGCGGCTACGAGGAGACCTCGCAACTGAAAACGTCGCCTATCAGGATTTCAGCGAACTGATCAACACTATTGAACGTGTCGATCTCGAGATAAACCAAATGACCGTTGCACTGCAGTGGAACCGGAATCTAATTAGTCGCATCGGCAGTCAGGCGCAGCAGCTTTTTATATCCGAGCAAGATCAGCAGCGCATAATCAACTACTACGCTATCATCACAAATATTGCTGCAGCAGTGCCCATCGACATTCGGGCTGTATCGGTCAATGCTTTTCTATCGCCACTGTTTGCCGCGGCAGCGGAGAAGACCTTAGCGGGCAGTGACCCTATTGCAGAGAACCGAACTGCCTTTCAAACCCTAGCCGCCTATTTAAATAAAGAATCGATCGCACAACTCATCGGAAAAGAATCCGCCGCCGAAATCGAACCAGCCCCCTTCATAGAAGCAAGGCTGCTTCGACGTCAGGATCTGGCACAGCATCTAGTTTCGGTAGCAGCAATAACCGCTTCGGCTGGCGCGGACCTCGCACAGATGCTGTCCACAACGAAGGAAGCCTATGATGCGCGCTACCGTTCCGGGTTCAGTTTTTCTGATCTTACTGCCAATAATGTGGGTGTCAGCATCGCGCGGCTGGCAACGAGAGACCCTGAAACTGCCAAAATCATGCAGGGCCGACTGGCAAACCTACAAAATGAATCTGACTATATGCCTCAGGTAGGCAACAACCAAGATGGCCTATCCGAAACCGATTTCAATGCAATGTATACGGATAGAAGCAGTCCACAATACGCAAAGCGACTCGCCGAAATTCAAACACTTATCGACAGCCGACCGCTATTTTCAGAATTGTTTCAATAGAAGATTCGTTCAGCTAATGTAACTTTGAAGGCAGCAACCATTTTGGTCCAACTCACGCCCAAGCAAAAACAAGAACTGCTCTCAGTGCTGCTATCCAACAAAACCAAATTGGAACAGCAGCTACTTGATGCTGAATCAGCGACAGGCGTTGTGACCCTCGATCAAAGCTCTGTAGGCAGGGTTTCTCGAGTTGATGCTATGCAACAACAGAGCATGGCCGTATCAACTCGCGCGATAGCAGAGGCTAGTTTGAGAAAAGTCCTAAAAACCCTGAAACGAATGGATGCAGAGGATTTTGGCTACTGCGGCGAGTGCGACAAGCCAATACAGTTCAACCGACTCAAAGTGCAGCCCCAGGCAAGCCATTGCCTGAAGTGTCAAGATCAACTAGATCAGGCCTAAGCAAGGCGTTATCATTAGCCCATAGCTTCCAAAATGCTGGTGTATAACACCGCCAATATTTTGTCCCGTGAACTAATTTGAGCCACCATCATGCCGAAAAAAGGCTTTAACACGACAAACCTGCACTCCGACCGCAGAGACAACCCGGAACATGGCGTATTGCACAAGGCCATTCACCCGTCCGTCGCCTATGGCTATGAAGATGCGAGAGAGCTAGCTGAAGTCTTTCAAGGGAAGCGCGCTGGCTATAACTATGGTCGGCAGCTAAATCCTACCGTTACTGCTCTGCAAAATAAAATTACAGCAATGGAAGATGGTATTGCAACCGCGGCCTTCGCAACTGGCATGGCCGCCATCGCATCGACTATGCTGTCGCTGCTTAGACAGGGAGACCACATCGTCTCCAGCGCCTACCTATTTGGCAATACAAATAGCCTATTTGGTACATTTCAGAATCTTGGCATTGAGGTAACGTTCGTCGATGCAACTGACGTCAACAAGGTGCAAGCCGCGATCAGGGGAAACACCCGCCTGGTGTTCGTCGAAACGATTGCAAACCCAGTCACGCAGATCGCAGACTTAACCGCGATTGGCGCGCTGTGCAAAAGCGAAAACCTAATCTTTTGTGTCGACAACACGATGACCTCGCCGCATCTATTCCGACCAAAATCGGTTGGCGCGAGCTTCAGCGTTAATTCCCTGACGAAATACATAGGCGGCCATGGCAACGCGCTCGGAGGCACGATCACCGATACCGGCCTCTACGACTGGACCGGCTTCGCGAATATCTACGACAATTACAAGAGTCAGGATACCGCGCTATGGGGCATCACTCAGGTGAAGAAAAAGGGTCTGCGCGACATCGGTGCCTCTTTAGGCCCGGAAGCCGCCCACCATCTGGCAGTGGGCTCTGAGACGTTGAGCCTACGCATGGATAAAGCGTGCAATAACGCCCAGAAAATCGCCGAATTCTGCGAACAACACCCTAAGGTGAAGCAGGTCAACTACCCTGGGCTGCCTGCCCACCCACAGCATGAGCGTGCCAAAAAACTATTCAAGGGTTTCGGCTCAATTATGAGCATCGATCTCGTAGCCGGCGTCGATTGTTTTGACGTGCTAAATGCTATGGAGAATATAGTTTCATCAAGCAATCTAGGCGATACCCGCACTCTAGCCATTCCAGTTGCCCATACCATTTATTATGAGATGGGAGCGGAGCGCCGTGCCTCTATGGGCATCGCTGACTCCATGCTTCGCTTCTCTATCGGTATAGAAGAGGCCGAAGATCTGTTGGCAGATTTTGAAAAGGCCCTCACTTAATAACTGAGTAATGGATACTTCATGATTAGTCTTATTAGCGCAGATGAAATTAAAGAAGGCACCTCGAAGGGAATTGAGCTTAACAATTTCTATATGTTTGCTGTTAAAAAAGATGCTGAGGTATTTTTGTATTGGAATCGTTGCCCGCATCTGGGCACTCCGCTCGAGTGGGAGGAAGATCGGTTTCTGGACCCCGAAGGCGCCTTAATCATCTGCTCTACACACGGAGCACTTTTCGAAATTGAGGGTGGTCGCTGTCTTGCAGGGCCCTGCAAGGGCAAACACCTGCAAGCTATACCGTTTGTCTTAGACAATGGCATGGTCATGATCGAAGAATCGACACTACGTGTTTCGCCCCCCCTGCAGTAAGGCATCTTGAACACTTACTAGCTTTTACCCAGTTCTAACTTAAAAGTACCGACACCTTATCGCGCAATGTGACTCGCGAATTTGGTAGATCAAACTCCGCCCGATAGGCGAGCACTTCCACGCCCTTCGACACTACCTCTCTAAGCAAACGCCCATACTCGGGATCTACATTGTCTGCAGGCGTGATATGTTGTATGCCGCTGTGCTGCACACAAAACAGCAATACCGCTCGATGGCCTAGGGTACGCATATGGAGCAACTCTTGCAGATGCTTCTGACCGCGAGTCGTTACAGCATCAGGAAAGCTGCCTAGCCCGTCGCCCAAGCCGAGGCTCACATTCTTTACTTCGACATAACACAGTGCAGCCGGATCGCTAGCTGTTCCCTCGAGAAGCAAGTCGATGCGACTTTTCTGCTCTCCGTAGGCCACCTCGGTACGCAGTGATTCATAACCCGTCAGTTCGTCGATCCGATCCGATGCAATGGCTTCGTAAACAAGCTTGTTCGCCAATCCAGTGTTAATGCCAACAATGTGACTCTTATCAACCTCAACAAAATCCCAGGTGCAGGCATACTTTCTCTTCGGATTTTCGGAGTCGGAATACCAAATTTTGCTGCCGGATTCCTGGCAATTTTTCATAGACCCTGTGTTCGGACAGTGAATTGTTATGGACTCCCCCGCCTCTGTTGTAATATCAGCCAGAAAACGTTTATAGCGCTTTCGTAATACACCTACCTGTAATTTTTTTTGCAGCTGCATCGAAAAAATACCTGCCGGCTGAGAGAGAGAAAGCTTATAGCAAGGCGTTCTGAAGCCTTTCTACACCAAGCTCTAAGCTCTCCATGTCTGTTGTAAATGCAATACGCACGTGGCTCTTGCTTTCGAAATCACCAAAATCTGTACCTGGAGTCAGGGCAACCCCATGCTTTTCTAACATCTCATGACAAAATTTTTCACAGTCATCGGAGAATTTAGAAATATTGGCATAGACGTAAAATGCTCCCTGGATATTTTCAGAGAGTGAGAAACCCATACTTTTAAGCGCCCCAGCAAGGAAGTCTTTTCTGAGGCGAAACGCTTCTCTGCGCTCATCGAAAATGTGTTTGGCTTCGGGTGTGAACGCTGCCAGAGCCGCATATTGCGAAATGGAGGATGCCGATATATACATATTCTGAGCAAGTACAGTGGCCATCTCGACATGCTCTTGTGGCACTACGATCCAACCCAAACGCCACCCAGTCATACCGAAGTATTTGGAGAAACTATTCACTACAAAGGCCGATTGATCTAACTCCAGAACACTTGGCAGATCGTCAACGTAGTGCAGCCCATGATAAATCTCATCAACCAACAGGTGCTTCTTCCTCGCTGCCGCCCAGTCACAAGCCGCCTTAAGTTCCGAACGCTCCAGTATTGTACCGGTAGGGTTGCTTGGAGACGCCAACCAAAGCCCGCTGGTTTTGTCTGTGCAGTATTTATCCAACTGTTCTAGCGTAGGCTGAAAATTCTGCTTAATACCTACCGGAATTAGCTGCGGCTGCGCCGACATCATATGAATGAAGTTGCGCACACAGGG
>Ga0209632_10004713_pt1 | contig 12026 bp, 10 predicted proteins | sample COG_10_FD_184754 | JGI IMG/M metagenome (GOLD analysis project Ga0209632, IMG submission 184754) | Pelagic Microbial community sample from North Sea - COGITO 998_met_10 (SPAdes) (version 2) | ecosystem: Environmental > Aquatic > Marine > Neritic zone/Coastal water | place: Helgoland, sampling...
ATGCATAGGTGTTGATTTTGAGGTGTCTACAAGATACAAAAAACAACTATTATTCACAAAAAAAGAACTGTTAAATGATGTGTTTTTGCGCAGTCTGACGTTTAGTATAAGAATAGTAGCGGATTAAAATGCACTTGCTTTTCGGTTAAACAGACCTTTTTTATATTTAATTACTTTCATTTTAGTAATTAAACCGCTATTATTTTTATACATTGTTAGCTGTTCGTCTTTTTTGAATTTCCAATAAAGCCTCTTGTCTTAATACATTTGCTGATATTGTTTCACCTTTATGACTCCAGCCAGGTGGCATAATAAGATATTTAAGTTTATTAATAATATTTTTAGTTGATTTAACATCATTCCAGAGTCCTATAAACTCATTGACTTGAGTATCATAAAGATTCCCTGAATCAACTTCTTTCATTACACCATATCGTGGTATTTCTTCTTCTAACTCTGCTTGGTAAGTATTAAAAATTCTGTCCCAAATTGCGAGAGTTTCTCCATAGTTAGTATCCAAGTAAGCATGATTAGTACTATGATGAACTCTGTGAGCAGAAGGAGTAATAACTATACTCTCAAACCATCTTCTTTTTTTATTAGGAACAAGGTCTCCGTTAATATGTACTGCTACACCATAAAGTTTTGCAACAGCATCGACAATTAAAATTAAAAATGGATTGAAACCTAATAAGGGTAACCATAAAAAAGTGTGAGGAACGAGCAGTACATCAAAGACGGAGCCTCTAAATCCAACTGATAATTTCATTTCTTTAGCGGAATGATGAACATTATGTAAACACCACAATAACCGTACCTTGTGTCCCAAGAAGTGTATGAGCCAAAAACTAAAGTCGTAGATAATCCAAGCAATTATCCAATAGTACCATTCAAGTCCAATATCAAAAAAACTATTTTGATAAGCCCAAAACATAATAACTAAAAATACTACTTTGGTGATGAGGAATTGTGGTAAAAATGCCAATCCTGCACTGAAAATGTTCACCCAAGATTCTTTTTGCTTTTCAATTTTACCTGTTAATGTTAGCCCTATCCACTCTATTACTACAACTGTAAGCACTAAAATTGTTAATGTTGCAGGTAATTTTTCTGAAATAAATTCTAATTCCATTATTCTTTAATTTTAATTACTTGTTCTGATGACAGCTAACTTGTTATATGGAGAACAAACGCCCTGTTTATAGGTATATATTTCCGGATAATAGGAGCTTTTGTTCTCGTTTATTATTTCCCGCCGTCCAGTTCATCTTGCCATTCCAACAAATTTTTCCACTTACCGTCGTATGCTAAGCGGGCTTGTTTTGGCCATGTTCCAGGGACATGCATTTTAAAGGCGTCTCCACCACTGTCTAAGATTGTTTGACACCTTTCAATGTTACACTCCGCCAAAGCTTTCCAGCTTCTCACGCCATTGTTGTGAAATAGTTGTTGGATTTTTGGCCCAATTCCCTCAATAACCGTCAGGTCATTTTCTTTAATGGGTCTTCCAAACACACTTTTAGCCAAGGCTGCATTAAATAATGATTTAGTAGAATCCACTCTTTTGAAAGAGGCGTCTGTACTTGTTTTTTTATTCTTGCAAGCTTTTAGTTCTGCTTCAAGGCGTTTAATTTGTAATTTATAGTCATCACAATTTTTACAGTCGTTCTGTTTGTTAAATAAGCGGCCTAGAAGGTAGCCGAATAACGCAGATAATAGTCCAACGATTAAGGGGATTAGCATACACCAGTTCATAATGTTTTATTTTTTAGTTAATTAATAATTAGTTCTGTTCTTCTGTTTTTAGCTTTTCCAGCAGCAGTCCTGTTGGTTGCAATTGGAGCAGATTCTCCTTTTGAGGTCGTTTTGACTTTGTCACCGTCCACATTCAATTTCAATAACTGTCGTCTAGTGAAATCGGCACGACGCTGTCCAAGTTCCATATTAAATTTGTCTGACCCGTCGCTATCACAATGCCCAACAATGGTGCAAGAACGATCTTCATACGAGTTGAGGTAATCTGCCAGTGCTCCAAGATTAGTATTTTTCAAAGTCAGGTTAGATGTTGCGTGTTTTCCAGACCCAAAATTCATTAAAGTAGGCGATTTTAATAGGTTGTTTTTTAGGAGATCCTGCTTGGATGAATCCTCAGTGAGTAAAAGCGCGTAAGGACCGTGTAAAACACCAGAACCGTCCGGTTGAAGACCTTCATTCATGACGCCAGAAGGGAGAATTTTATCAGCTGAAATCCCTCTGGAAGTCAGTTGTTTTTTAATTGCTTCGGCTCGTGCCATCCCCAAATCTCCAAAAGTAGAGGTGTTAGATTCCTCACCTTTAAAATACCCCATTACTTTTAAAACTTTTGATGGGTTTTGAGATAGATGGTTTTTTAGCTTTTCAATTGGGTCATTCAAAGATTCAGGAACAGGCGTTAAAACAGCGTGGCCAGATGTATTGAAATTGAAATTTTCATTGGTCCCAATATCAAAGTCAGCACCCGAAATCGAAAAAGGATTCAAGTTTTTAGAAACAGTAGCGGCGTTATTAGAAATGTTTGTTTTGATGTTGTTCGTCGCATTCTGACAGCAATTACAACAGAAGTACCAGTAAAGGATACATCCAATAATAATGGAGAATACTATCCCCAACAAATAGGTGGTTTTCTTGCTCATGTGATTTGGTTTTTACGTTGTAAACACAACAAATCTAATTATCGTGTACTCATAAGACACACAAACAAAAAAAAGTCACATCTAGTGGATGTGACTTTTAAAATAAGAATGTAAATTAATTTATAAATCGAATTTAATTCCTTGCGCTAAAGGTAATTCATCGGAGTAATTAATGGTGTTTGTTTGACGTCGCATATACACTTTCCATGCATCAGAACCAGACTCACGTCCACCGCCCGTTTCTTTTTCACCTCCAAAAGCCCCTCCAATTTCGGCGCCAGAAGTTCCAATATTTACATTGGCAATACCACAGTCAGAACCCGAATATGACAAGAATTTTTCTGCTTCTTTTAGCTCATTAGTCATTATCGCAGACGACAAACCTTGGGCCACTCCATTTTGTTTTTGGATGGCATTTTCTACCGCACCCGTGTATTTCATTAAATATAAAATAGGGGCAAATGTTTCATGCTGCACAATTTCAAAATGGTTTTCGGCTTCAATAATCGCGGGCTTTACATAACAACCACTTTCATAGCCTTCTCCCTCTAAAACTCCGCCATCAACCAATACGTTGCCTCCTTCAGCTTTTGCTTTTTCAATAGCCGCTAAATAGGTGTTTACAGAATCATGATCGATTAAGGGTCCAATATGGTTTTTTTCATCTAAAGGATTTCCAATGGTTAATTGCCCATAGGCACCAACAATCGCATCTCTTACTTTATCATATACAGATTCGTGAATAATGAGACGTCGTGTCGACGTACAACGTTGTCCGCAAGTTCCTACAGCACCAAAAATTGCTCCAGGGACCACCACTTTTAAATCGGCAGTTGGTGTGATAATAATGGCATTATTGCCTCCCAACTCTAGTAAAGATTTTCCAAAACGTTGGGCAACCGTTGCACCAACAATTCGTCCCATTCTTGTAGAACCCGTAGCAGATACTAAAGGCACTCGCGTATCGGTTGTCATCATTTCTCCAACGGTATAATCACCATTAATGATCGAAGAAATTCCTTCAGGCAACTTATTTTCTTTTAAAATCTCGGCAATAATATTCTGGCAGGCAATAGAGCAAAGCGGGGCTTTTTCAGAACCTTTCCACACACATACATCCCCACAAATCCATGCCAAAGCAGTATTCCAAGCCCACACAGCGACAGGAAAATTAAACGCAGAGATAATACCTACTACTCCAATAGGATGCCATTGTTCTCGCATCACATGACCAGGACGCTCAGAAGGAATGGTTTGCCCGTTTAATTGTCGAGACAATCCAACCGCAAAATCACAGATATCAATCATTTCTTGAACTTCGCCATACCCTTCTTGTAAGGATTTTCCCATTTCATAAGACACTAATTTTCCGAGCGGTTCTTTTAAATCTCTTAGCTTATTTCCAAACTGACGGACAATTTCGCCACGTTGTGGTGCTGGCATTGTTCGCCACTCTGGGAACGCCGCCGTTGCAGCCGTCATCACTGCTTCATAGTCTGCTTGAGAGGTGCAAACCACGCTTCCAATTTTTTGACCATCAACTGGCGAAAAACTATCCAGGGTAGGGCCATTTCCAAAGCTATTAGCACCTGTTGAAGTCCCTAAGTTTATATCTTTAACTCCAAGAGCATCCAATGCATCTTGAATTTTAAAAGTATTAAAGTTTGTGTTCATTTTTTATAATTTTATAAATCGGTTTGAGTTGCGAATATAATAATTTTATAGCCACTTTAATGATAATTACATAATCATTCCCAGTCGCAAAAAGGATACTTACTGAGATTAGAATTATAATATCTTACATCGCCAGTGACTTCTTGTCCTAGCCAGCTAGGTTTAGAAAAAACGTCGTTTTCAGCGCTTAATTCAACCTCAGCAATTACCAATCCAGCATTTAAGCCTTCAAATTCATCAACTTCAAACAGGTGATTGCCGACTGAAACTTCATGCCTTATTTTACGGATGATCGTTTTTTCACACAAGCCTAAAAGTGTCTCGGCGTCTGTTTTAGAAATTTCCTTTTCCCATTCAAACCGACTTAGTCCACTTTGGTTGCTTTTTCCCTTAACCGTCATAGAGCCTTTTTGGTCATTAAGACGAATCCGAACTGAGCGCTCGGGATGACTGTTTAAATACCCTTGAGCTATCGTCGATTTTTTTGAAGCTTCTACACGATACCTGTCAGAGAGTACCAAAAATTTACGTTCAATTTCAATCATAAAAAATAAGCTAGTGATTAGATGCTCTAAATTTACAGTAAGTCAACCGATTTACCAATACGAAATAGAAAACAACTTTTTTAAACGCTTTCAAGGATACTTATCTGGAGTAATTGCTAAAAAATATGGAATGAATTCTTTGGTTTGCTAAGATTTCGTTGGGATAACACAACCAATATGCGAATATTCGCAAAAATCCTACTTTCATAGAGTGATTTCGGAGTTGCTTTAGTAATTTTGGAAGCAACTAAATGTATTAAAGTAATGTCCACTCAGCCAAAAATCACCAGATTTAAACAAAACGTTTTGTCCAAATATCAAATATACAACAGTATATTTATGACCCTTCCTTTTAATTCGATTACAAAAACCGGTGCGCTTTTGCCGCTTTTTTTTGAAACTTGTAAAAAAGGATTTGCAAATAATGAAGATCCTACTGCGATTGTAGATACGTTCTTTAGAAAATATCAAGCAAGACGATCTCCTAAAAGTCAAATCGATTTGTTGTTTCGTTTTATACAATATATTGAGCGTCAAGTGGTTTTATTTGATGCCATCGAAGACGCCGCCTTCCCTGTTGTTAACAATATGGACGGAATTGGAACTTTGAGAAGTCTAAAAGAAAAAGTAAGCTCTGAGAATAAGGTAGAAATACTTCAAAAATACTTAGAGGAATTCAAAGTGCGTATTGTGTTAACAGCGCATCCAACGCAATTTTACCCAGGATCTGTATTAGGAATCATCACCGATTTAACCGAAGCCATCCGTGAAAACGACCTGTTTCGCATCAACGAATTGTTAGCACAATTAGGAAAAACACCTTTCTTTAAACAAACCAAGCCAACACCTTACGATGAAGCAGTGAGTCTTATTTGGTATTTAGAACATGTGTTTTATAAATCGTTTGGGAGTGTTTATGACTATATTCAGCAAAATATTTTTGACGGCAAACACATTGATAACGACATTATTAATATTGGTTTTTGGCCAGGAGGCGACAGAGATGGGAACCCATTTGTAACCCCAGAAATCACTTTGAAAGTTGCGGCAAGGCTGCGTGAAACGATTATAAAAAACTATTACCGGGACTTAAGAGGTCTTAAAAGAAAACTATCTTTTGCGGGGGTTGAAGATCGAGTTGTGGCCTTAGAAGTGGAGCTTTATAAGATTATAACCAACAAAAAATCTACCTTAACATTAGAGTATTTAACGTCAGAGTTAAAAGAAATTAAAGCCGTAGTTGTTCAGGAGCACCAATCGCTTTATGCTTCTGAATTGAACAGCCTTTTAAATAAAATTCATTTATTTGGATTCCACTTTTCTACTTTAGATATCCGTCAAGACAGTCGTGCGCATGCTGCGGTATTTAACGATATGGTCAACGTGATGATTGAAAGCGGAAGCTCTAGTTTTCCTGAAAGTTACCATGATTTGCCGGAAACAGATCAAATTCAGGTGTTGTCAAATATTAAAGGACGTGTTGATTTTGATTTAATTACGGATAAAGACACATTAAAAGCCTTAAAAACGATGGAGGCGATTAAAACCATTCAGCAGACCAATGGCGAAAAGGCAGCCAATCGTTACATCATTAGTAATAATCAAAGCACGCTCCATGTCATGCAGTTGTATGCAATGCTTAAGCTTGTTGCATTTCAAGATGATCTAACAGTAGATTTAGCACCGCTTTTTGAAACCATTACAGATTTACAAAACGCACCTTCCGTCATGGAAGACCTTTATTCTAATCCCGAATATGCTGCGCACTTAAAAGCGCGAGGAAACAGACAAACCATCATGCTCGGGTTTAGTGACGGCACCAAAGACGGCGGTTATTTAATGGCCAATTGGGCGATTTATCAAGCAAAAGAGTTGTTAACGGCGATGTCTAGAAAGTATGATGTTACGGTTATTTTCTTTGATGGTCGTGGTGGACCACCTGCAAGAGGTGGTGGAAAAACACATAATTTCTATGCGTCACTAGGGCCAACAATTGAAGACAAGGAAGTTCAGCTTACGATTCAAGGGCAGACCATAAGTTCTAATTTTGGAACGTTAGAGTCCTCACAATATAACCTTGAACAATTGATTAGCTCGGGGATTCATAATAGCTTGAGTGATAAAGACCTAAGAATGACCCCTCAAAACAGAGTGGTGATGGCGCAGTTGTCTAAACTAAGTTATGAAGCATATGTGAACTTTAAAGCGCATCCAAAGTTCATTCCTTACCTAGAAAACATGAGCACGCTTAAGTATTATGCGAAAACCAATATTGGTAGCCGCCCATCTAAGCGAGGCAAAGCAGAAGGACTCGTGTTCGAAGATTTGCGTGCCATTCCTTTTGTAGGCTCATGGAGTCAATTGAAACAAAATGTGCCTGGATTTTTTGGAGTAGGAACCGCATTAAAGCATTATGAGGATATTGGAGAGTTTGAAAAAGCACAACATTTATTTAAAACCTCTGATTTTTTCAAAACGTTGATTGAAAACAGTATGATGTCGTTATCTAAATCGTTCTTTGATTTGACAAAATATATGTCTGAAGATCCAGAGTATGGCGAATTTTGGAACGTGATTTATAGCGAGTATGTAACCACTAAGCGATTGTTATTAAAACTAACAGGTTATGACGAGTTGATGCAAGAAGAGCTTGCTGGAAAGGCTTCTATCTCGGTGCGAGAGTCTATCGTATTGCCTCTGTTAACAATACAGCAATATGCGTTGAAAAAAATTCAGGAGCTAGAAAAAGAAACTCCAAGAGACGAGGATCAAATTAAAACTTATGAAAAGATTGTAATGCGCTCTCTATTTGGAAATATTAATGCGAGTCGAAACTCAGCATAAATCAAAACACTTTAAATTAAAAAACCTCAAAAGATATCTTTTGAGGTTTTTTGTTGACTAATTAAACAAGGTGGTTAATGTTCATTTAACCTAAAATCGGGGTAAGCATCCATTTGGTGTTCGTGGGCATCAAGACCTTCTAGTTCTTCTCGTTCCGAGACTCTAATACCCATGGTCTTCTTTAATGCGAAGATGATAAGGAAAGAAGTCGCGATACAAAACACAGCATAACACAAAACTCCAATGAGTTGAACGAGAAACTGATCAACCCCTGCTTTGGCGCCAAAAAGTCCAACAGCTAAGGTTCCCCATACACCACAAATAAGGTGTACAGCAATGGCCCCTACGGGGTCATCTAATTTAATTTTATCAACTAAGCTCACTGCAAATACTATGAGTGCGCCAGCAATCGCTCCAATTAAAATGGCATCTTCTGGGCTCATCTGGTCTGCACCGGCAGTAATCCCTACAAGTCCACCTAAAATACCATTTAGGAACATTGTTAAATCTAAATTTTTATATAAGATCGTTGAGGTAATCATTGCGACGACACCACCAGCGGCAGCGGCCAAACAGGTGGTTACCAAAGTTAAGGACGTTGCTTCGGGGTTTGCTGATAATACAGAACCGCCGTTAAATCCAAACCAGCCCAACCAAAGAATAAGAACTCCAGCCGTTGCTAATGGGATGTTGTGTCCTGGAATGGCCTGAGACGTTCCATTATTAAACTTCCCAATCCGAGCTCCTAAAAGGTAAACAGCGACTAAAGCAGCCCATCCCCCTACAGAGTGGACGAGGGTAGATCCAGCAAAATCATAAAAACCTTCCGCATCTCCTATGGTTAGCGACGATAAAAATCCGCCACCCCATTGCCAAGATCCAGCAATTGGATAGATAAACCCGACATATACAACCGTAAAAATCATAAAGGCTCCGATTTTCATACGTTCCGCAACGGCTCCAGAAACAATTGTTGCTGCGGTTGCGGCAAACATGCCTTGGAATAAAAAGTCGGTCCACCACGTATAGCCACCATCGGCATACTCGGCAGTCATGCCGTTTTCTGGAGGGCTTATCCCAGGAACAATAGATCCTATAAACCCATTAAAATCTCCAGGGTACATTAAGTTAAAGCCTACCATATAGTAAAGTAAAAGCCCAACGGTTATGATAAAAATGTTTTTAAATAAAATATTAATTGTGTTTTTTTGACGTGTGAGCCCAATTTCTAGAAATGCAAATCCAGTGTGCATAAAGAAAACGAGCGCCGTACAGATCATCATCCATACGTTATTGATAGTTAGTAATTCCATGGTTGTTATTTTAATGTATTTCCGCCTTTTTCGCCGGTTCTAATTCTATATACTTCATCGACCTGTGATACAAAGATTTTTCCATCACCAACATCGCCTGTAGAGCCTGCTGAGAGGATCGCCTTGATGGTCACTTCTTCAAAATCATCATTTACAACAATAGATAAATAGCGCCTTTGGATGTCACTCGTGCTGTAAGAAACACCTCTGTATACATGGCCTTCTTTTTCGTTCCCAAGGCCTGTAACGTCCCAGTACGAAAAAAAATTCACACCGACTTCGTGCAGGGCTTTTTTGACACTAGAAAATTTAGATTTTCTAATGATTGCTTCTACTTTTTTCATTGGTTTTAAGTTTAGTTTGAATTCAAAAATAATTAAAAATATAAATACCCCTAAAAATTTAGGGGTATAGTATATATTTTTATGAATATGACAATAATACCCTGTTTATTTTGAAGGGCTTGTTGCTAAATAGCATTAAACATAAAAACCCTAGAAGCGCGAGCCCCTAAGGTTTTTAACACAAACTAAAAATCACAAACTAATTTTTAATTTTTTTAGAGTAAATGAATACTCCATATTTTTTTGAAGTTAGTCTTGACCTCTTTCTCTTTTACCAGGATATGCAATAGATCCGTGTTCTGAGATGTCTAATCCAGCAACTTCTTCTTCTTCAGTAACTCGCAATCCAACAGTGTACTTAAGGACTCCAAAGACTACAAAGGAAAGAACGACAGCCCATACAGCATATGCCAACCCTCCAGTCAATTGTGCTACAAGTTGAGCAGAACCACCTCCGTTAAAGATCCCAAGTCCAGCATCGCCGTCTACACCCCAAAGTCCGATAACAATCGTTCCCCAGAATCCAACAACACCGTGAACAGATGCCGCACCAATAGCATCGTCAATTTTAAGTTTCTTTTCGATAATTTCAATAGAGAATACAACGATGATACCACCAATTAAACCCGCTAATACAGCACCACCAGCCGTCATGTTTCCACACCCTGCAGTAATACTTACTAAACCAGCTAAAGCACCATTTAATGATTGCGCTAAGTTTGGCTTACCGTACCAGATCCATGTTGTAATAAGCGCCCCTAAGGCACCCGCAGCAGCAGAAAGATTCGTGATTAAAACCACTGTAGAAGCAGCAACTGAATCGTCTCCACCCCAAGCAAGTTGAGATCCACCGTTAAAACCAAACCATCCTAACCAAAGGATAAACACCCCTAAGGTTGCTAATATTTGGTTGTGACCTGGAATAGGCATTACTTTTCCGTCAATGTATTTTCCAATTCTAGGACCTACCATATAAGCAGCAACTAAAGCAGCAAAACCACCGACAGCATGAACGATTGAAGAACCAGCAAAGTCAATAAAACCGAGCTCAGTTAACCAACCCGATCCTTGCCATTGCCATCCCCCTGCAATTGGGTAGATAATAGCCGTCATTACGATTGAAAAGATAATGTACGTTGAGTACTTTGTTCTTCCAGCAATTGCGCCAGAAACAATTGTTGCAGCAGTCGCAGCAAACATTGTTTGGAAGAATAAATCAGCGCCTTCACCTTGCATAATTCCACTCCAGAAGAACCAACCATTGGTTGTGTCTCCATACATGAGAGAGTATCCTACAAACCAGTAGGTAAGAGAACCTACAGCGATATCAAGCAAGTTTTTCATTGCGATGTTCACTGCATTTTTTGAACGTGTCATTCCAGATTCTACTAAAGTAAAACCAGCCTGCATAAAGAATACTAAGATACCAGATAACAGCATCCATAACATTCCCATGTCGTCCTTGATCGCTCCAGCAAGACTCTCAACCGCAGCGGCATCCTGTATTACTAGAGGTAAGTTGTTAATTAAATGTGACATAAATTATATATTTGATTGGTTAATATTGGTCCTAGAAAGAATAAATAGCGGCAACTGTAAACGCTGCTAAGCTCTTAGATGCAACGCCGTCAGCGTCAACATATGGCTCAAGTTCACTCCAAGAGTCTAATCTTACTTCTGGCTTTATTGTTAAATTCTCAACAGTGTAGCTTCCAGTTAAAGTTGTAGCAAAAACACTTGGTAAATCATCCACATCTTTTGCGTGGTATCCAAAAAGCTCTCCTCTTAATCCGATAGAAAAAGTTTCAGATGTTGCTAATTGTGGGTAAAGTGCTGCGCCATAAAAACCAGCATCTTCACTCGTTTGATAAGCACCGTTGATTCCTAAGAAAAAAGACTCAGATAAATCAAATCCACCTGTATAGTCAACCTCGAAACCTAATACAGAATCGTTGTCATAATAAAGGTTTAAATACTGACCTGCATATCCTAACTGAGCACCTAATCCATAATCACCAGTTGCGTTGTTATTCGTGTCTGTAGGATTCATAACAGCTAACATTAAGCTGAAATCTTCGCCTAAAGCAAAATCAGCCTTTAATCCAACATGAGAAAAAGGTCCGCTTGAAAATAAATAAGACGTACTGTAGTTAAAGTTTCCTGCAGCAGAAATCACTTCATACCCTAAGAAAGTGTTGAATCGACCCATTGTTAATGTCGTTGATTCAGAAACATTCCAGTAAGCATATAACTGGTTTAGGTTGTAACCGCCTGCAGCAGCATCTCCTCTTGGGCCAAATACTAGATCGGCAACTACACCTGTTTTTTCACCTTCATAACTAAGAACAACGTTGGCCATTCCTAAAGCAAATCCAGCTTCATCAGCAAATGAAGTTCCAAAAGAACCGGAAGCATCATCTGAGGCTGTTAAGTAAGTTTGGTAATAAGCATCTACAGTTCCAGATACGGATAATTTAGGAGCTTCGTCCTGTGCGTTTAGAGTCATCGCTCCAACAAAAACAATTGCACTTAAAATAATTTTTTTCATAATAGTTAATTTTAGTAGTTAATATTTTTAGTTAACGGCTCAAAACTAAGTATAATTAACATATACCCTTTAAAAAAGAAGGGTAT
>Ga0209632_10004723_pt1 | contig 12009 bp, 1 predicted proteins | sample COG_10_FD_184754 | JGI IMG/M metagenome (GOLD analysis project Ga0209632, IMG submission 184754) | Pelagic Microbial community sample from North Sea - COGITO 998_met_10 (SPAdes) (version 2) | ecosystem: Environmental > Aquatic > Marine > Neritic zone/Coastal water | place: Helgoland, sampling...
CAGGAACTACATCTTCTATTGACGTTATTATTAACCAAAATGGTTACTTTAATATTGACCCTGATTTAAGTTTTAATGTTCGTGTGTATGCTCTTAATAAATCACGCAAAAAAACAAATATGATTTATTTAAACAATATTTTTTTATTACGAGTGGCATATCCAGATGTAGTTAGTTTCGCTTTTGCTAATAGCGGAGTGTTAATTGACGCCCAAACATACTATCCTTTCCAAGAATACTCGCAATATGGCGTGAAAATGAATTTAAGTTTTGAAAGAGCAAACATAGACAATATTGGTAGTACAAATGATAACAACTATATATCCGACCCTAATAATACAGCCTTAAACATATTTGACCCAAATAGCACATCGTATCCTAGTATTACATATTACAACGTTCGTATGTACGCAACAGATAGTAAGTGTATGTTTAATTTAGACCAATCATTAGGTACTGGTTTTAGAAATACTTCAACTACAGATATAGGTACTAATATGCAGGACATAACAATTAAAATTGTTGACAGTTATGGAAGTGATACTTCTCCAAAAACATATCAAATTGTGAATGAATTTGGCGATTTGGAACAAAAAAATGTTCAATTTCAACACACACTATTACCAGGAACTAAATATACAATTGCATTAACCGCCAAAAATAATAGAAACCCTTATTTTAGTCACAGTGAACAAGCAGTGTGGGATCCTGCTACTGTGGATATGGATAATCAAAAAACAACTCCGTTTCAACCATCTTCTGTAACATTTGGAGGCGAATTCCCAGCTAGTTTTACAGAAATGCCTTACTATACAAATGTAGATGGATATCTTCCCCCAAGTGGAACCGAAAACCCTCCATATGTGAAATACATATCTAAGGATGATTTAATTCCAATCGATTTGAGTAATATTACATTCGGAGGACACAGAACAGTTGTTGTTTTTGATCCAACTAACGCTGCCAATAACTATAAATATATTCCTTATTATAATGCAAATAGCGATGTTGGTTGGGGAACTGGTAGATATTTTGACGTCTCAGGCGAAGAAAACTTTTATGTCAATTTCCATCGACAAGGAACTAATTGTCGCGGGGTTTCAAAACTCGTCTCCGCAAATTTATATATTAATCGTGCAGGCACTTCACTCGCACATCAAAGATTTAAATATTATAATAGTGGTGACTTAAATTTTATAAAAATTTCCGGTACATTTACTCATGCTGGGGGGCAGTCAGCGGTTTCGGAATCGACCCCGTATTCCATGCAATTTGAAAATAATGTATTAGCATTTACTACTAATACAAATGAAGCTGCAAGTGCAGATATAAATAAGGGTTTTGTACAAACCTCAAACTTTAAAATAACTCCAAGTACTGTTATTAGCGTAGGTTCATCAACAAATATGACACCACACAGAGATATTTATAGTTTAAGTTATGATATTTCAGCAGGTGAGGTAACACGAGATGCTGCAAATAATGCGGCATATCTTGATCCAAGTAATAATATCATTCAAAGAACAAGTGTTTCTCCATATGAATTTTATGTTGATAGTTATAGTGGTCCGCCAACAAAAAGTACTACTTCAGCTACAATTACCGTTGATAATGCCAATTTACTTTACTGTATGGGAGTACCATCATCTAAACTTGTTTCATTAAATGTTAATTATACAGTTAGTAATTACGCAGACCAATTCTTACCTGCGGTTGAAACCATCGATCATGACGGTACAATTAAAACTCTCATATCCAAAATTGCAATCAATTCTATAGGCGTTAATTCTGACAGATTTGGTTCACAACAAACATACCATACCGACGATATCAAGAACTTTATTGGTATCGATGATAATTATACTACAACATACGGTGATGCAACAGATATTGCTACTTGGCCTAATATATACTTAATAAACAACGATGATTCAGTATTTTATGATACAAGTACTACTGATTTAACGTACCAAATCATAGCCTATCATTTAACTAATAACATCATATCTACATATGATACCGTATCACTTACATCAAATGAAGAAACTGATTTATATGACTCAGCAAATGATAAATTTACACCTACTGACCCTATATGGATTGACCGTAAATCATTCGTAAAAGATTCGAATGGTGTTATCTCAACCCTCAATCCAGAAGTATTGAATACATATAGACCAAATATTGGCAGTACTGTATCTGGAGATTGGAATAATGCAAATATGCATATATCAGGGTTATCTTATATTGATCCAACTTCTAGTTCATTTGCTTTGCATGAACGACAACTAGTCTATTTCGATGGAAAGTTTGGAACACCTGTCCACTTTGACCCAACTAATAGTTATGATTTTACTCCATATAATAGCACCAACGCACCCGATGGCTTGAATGGAAGAACACAACAATTCACACACACAAATGATACGGATTCTACTAGTGATGCGGTAAATTTGGATGGACCCCATAATTTGAAATATGTTATCTTTAAGATACCTGCTTCTCAACATATCACAGATACAGGACTTGTGGATATTAGCAATTTACTCATTAATGGTGAAAACTTAGACCATTATATTAGTGCTGACGGTGGTTGGCCAACACAGTTGAACGGTGTATTTATATGGATCGCACAAGAATATAATGACGGCATAGATACTGATACGTATTATGGAAGTGTCAATAAATTATACGATCCAATTGAAACAAATTGGTATTTAAATTCAAATAACAAAGATGATATAATCGACGCATATAATTCGGATGCTGCAGCAAGAACGATTGATAATCCTCATCACATTCGTATTAACACAGATGATATGAATGAAATGTATTTAATTGTTGGTCTAGATATAGCGACTAACGTATATGTCAATTTCCCAATTTAAATAAACAATTATAATATAATAAATTAAGAATAGTATTATTCTTATTTTATTTACATAATTTATATGTCAAATTTTTCTAATACTAGAAAGCTAAATACTGTATATAAAGACATTTTAGCAGTAGTAAATACAAATTCAAATCTAGCATATTACGATGAAGTCAATGTTGGAAGTAGTTATCGAAATACAGTTGATGTATCTAACATAAAAATAGATACTGTTCCGGCTAGTCCTAATTTCACACTTTTTACGAGTCCAATGAATACAACTGATTTATCAAGATTTGGTATTACGTTGTCGAATCCAACAACGGCTTTCACCTCCGCAAAGTTAGATGACACGCAAACAGTTATCAAATTTGAACGAGTGGAATTAATAGCAGTAGGAAATAGTGTTGATATGAACGGCGGTTCCTTTTACTTTTTAGATGATAATGGTAAAAATTTACTTGAGGATATGATACCATATACCGCTGCTAATAGTTTGGGACAACTGGACGATCAATATGAAAATACAAAAATAGAATATGGTAGTAGTTATACAGATATAATATTACAAACAAATTATCACGGCAACGCTATACTAAATCACCGACAAGGTCTAGTTACATTTAATACGAACCCCAGTTGGTCGCTTAAAAATGGAACTGCAGTAGCTATTACAAATGCAGAGGAAAACAGTAATCCAATAAAAATATATTTGACATTTTACAAATATGTAGGAAAAAAAGGCATCCGCGTATTAAATTCCACAGATGTTTCGGGGGGTCTCGTTGTTGGAGGTCAATATTCAGAAACTACCGCTCCTGCTGATGGTGTTATTATTCAAGGAAACGTCGGTATTGGAACCGATTCACCCGATAAAAAATTACATATCTCAGATGATGCCGTATTTGATAGTATTAAAATCTCCAATATTAATAATAATGAACATATTGGCTTAGGTTACCAAGGTATTATTAAATACCAAACTGGTACTTTTACGCTAGGACTTCAAAATAATTCTGATTTGAAACTTATTACGAACAACACAGAGAGAATGATAATCAACGGTGACGGAAACATCGGTATAGGGATTAATAATCTAGGAACTGATATTCCATTAGAAATATTTGGTGGAAACATATATGGTAGCGGGAAAAAAACTCGAGATACTCTTACATTAAGAGTAAACAGAGGTCAGGGAGCGAACACCAGCAGCAACAGAGATGATGTTGGATTTGGTGCAAGATTAAAATTTTCTCATAATACTATCAGTACTTCAAATGGTAATACCGGAAATTCGACATCTACAGATCAATATGTAGCCATAGAAAGTGTAAGTGAATATCAATACAGCAGTAGAATTGGATTAAAGTTCATTACAGACAGCGGTTCCCCTGCTGAAAAAATGCGTATTAGTGCAACTGGTAATGTTGGTATCGGTACACCTACCCCACAACATAAATTAGATGTTTCAGGAGGTAATATACATATTATGAGTGGTTCTCTTATATTAGATAAATCTACTTCTGATGAATCAACGAATGAGGGCGGTGAAATTCAAGTAGGTTCATATACAAATGGTAATCATAATGGTTATTGGACACAAGACTCTATTCAAAATAAATTAAGAATTTTTGGTACTGACTCATTACAAGTCGGAAATACGGCTTTACTAATTAATTCTGATACTATTAATGGGCTATATAAGGTTGGTATCAATAAACCATGGAATTATTCTCAAGCAGAAGCACTCGATGTATCAGGTAATATTCGTATTGATAATGGAGCGGGTACTCAGAACAACCAAGGTGGACGACTTATATTTGATAATGCTTATAATGTAGCTGGTCTTAATAAAATACAATTACACAGTGACGGATATGGGTTCGGCGTAGATACGGATACTCTTAAGTATATTTCGGGAAGTTCAACTCATGAATGGTATTATAGTGGTACTACTGCTACTAACGGAACACCTGGTATGAAATTAGTCCAACACGACTTAACTGTTTATAATAATTTAACTATCGGCAACATATTATATACACCTTCTTTTAGATCCAAATTTGAAAGCTCATACAACTATTTTGATTTTTTTAATAACGATAGTAGTGATACCACAAGCATATATATGAGATCTTTTCAAAGTAACGCCACCGCTAACCAAAAAAATATGCAGATTTCTTATAAAGATAAACTAAATTCATCTACTATTTTATTTGATACAACCGCATCAAGTACAAGTTATTTTTTGGGGAAGCTCGCAATTGGTACAACTAATAATGCCGCCTACCCCCTTGATGTTACAGGTGATATTCGTTCAACCGGTACTATTCGGGCTGACGATAATGTTTCTATTGTGGGAACTATACAGCAATCAAGTAGCGGAACAAATACTTTTGATGGAGTTTCGAACTTTACTAATAGAATTAAAGCCTCAGCAGAAATAACGGCAAGTAAAATCGCTATTGGTAATATAGGTTTGTCTAACACAGATATTGGCCAGGAACTGTTACTTTGTCCAGGTACTGGAAATGGAAGTCCAAGTATGCGATTGGATAATTTTGGAAAAATTGAATTTACAAAACAATATAACAACGGTAGTACAGAGTTTGGTACTACTAATGATAATGCTACATGTGCTGACTGGAAAATAGATCATATATATAATGGGGCTGGATATGGTGATCATCTGGCGTTTTCATTTGAACGTAATAAAGCGACTACTTCTCAAAATAATACAGTTTTAAGGCTTTGTCCATCTAGGCATTCAGGTGAAAGTATATCAGATACACCGGTCAGCGGCTTAACATATAATGCCGTCTTTAGCGGAGATGTACTTATTGAAGGAAATCTGGTTGTAGAAGAAAATACAACTACCCGAGAAACAATTATGGACACACAAGTGTACAGTAATGGTATGGAAATACCATCCAGTCAAGTCCTCAAATTATCAGATGCTGATGGTTCTACAAAAATACGTTTTGACCGAGATGGTGCCAATGTACCTGCATCTTACATAGATACTTTGGGCAATGATACTGGAAAAATATTTTTGGCTCAAGGTGTAAAAATTAGCGTACCCGCAACTGAAAGCATGGGTTATCATTGTAATACGGGTGGATCTCATCTATTTTATACGAGTGATGCTAATAATGATAATCAAGTAAGATTAAGAATAGACAATACAAACAACGTTGTTATTGGAGGTACATCTAATGATTTAAATATAAATACCAATACTACATTAATTCCAAGTCTTTTGAACTTATACCATTCAACCGACGATTATAATGTAGAAACAGCGATCCAATTCGCAAATTTCAATACCACACACCCATTTAGAATGGGTATTAATAGCGGTGCGAGTAATATAAATAAGTTCTCATTCCTTACTAACGATAATACCGATATATTCACCATCGATGCTAAGAATAAAAAATTTGGGTTTTTGACTGCTGGACTTACCAGCTCAGATAGTGAAAGTAATACCAATTCCATAGGTACTACTTTGGATATTGGCGGTGATCTTGCCGTAAAATATTTAACACATCATGCAGCCGCTTATATTGGTTACACCAAAATTGGGGATATTAAAACTGGTAATACAGCTTCTTTTGGAAATGTCGAGGCAGGTAGACATGCTAACGAAAATGCATCAGAATGTTATGCATTATCACAAGATACAGATGGGAATACATATTTAAACTGTAGAGGCGATCACGGTAAAAGAATAGAATTTCAATATGGAACTAATACTCAAATGTTATTTACGAATGGAACATTCAATATTGGTGGCAGTGGTGGGGGTGCTGGAGATCTAGTAAATATTATTCATGAAGGCACTACAACTCACACGGGAAATATGGCAGTTACGGGTAATTTATCATTTAATACATCAACTCACAATATTACTATGAATGATAATAATGATCATATAAAGTTAGATAACGTTACAATTAATGAAGATAACCTTAAAATTACACCAATAGGTGCAACACAAGGTGGGTTCTATACGGAATTTTATGAAACAGCCACAGGTAACACAACGATACGAGGAGGAGCAGCGTCGAGTCATGTTATTATTGGTGACATGAATACTGTTGGATATATATATCTAGGATTAAATGCCGCTGTAAACACAGATTATAGAATACAAAGTAAACCAATCGCAATATCTGCAACAGGAAATAATTCACTTTATACTGCAGGCAACGTTAATATCGACGGCGATTTAAATATGAATGGTTCAGGCAAAAAAATAAATATAGGCAGCGGTCCCATAAAACTTACGATAGATAATAATACTGGTGACGTTGTATCAAACGGAAATCTTTCGTTATATAATAGTACCGATGAATATTTCAAAATATACAACGATGCCTCTGCGGAAAAATTATCTGTTCATTACCAGACTGGAAATACAATTGTTGATGGTACTTTACATGTAAAATCACAGCCATTTACTGTCGGAGGATCTGTAGATAATGGAAGTATATCTAATCCTCCGTTCAAAGTTGACAATACTGGAGCAACCGCAATTAATAATACGTTAACGATTAATACTGCTAACGATGCAGGTATTCTGTTAACTAATGGAGATTTACTTATCCAAGACCAAGATATAAGAATCACCGACAGCGGAAGTCCAACTTTCGATGTTAGTTCTAATGGAGAGATCAATACTGGTGTATGGAACGCTACCATAATTTCCACGTCAAAGGGTGGATTAGGAGCAGATGTATATACCGCAGACCCAGGAAAAATATTAATATCACAAGTTGGCGGAACATATCTACCCAAGTCTATTGAGGCTGGTACTGGAATAATAGTTACTACTGGTGCTGATGGAATAACTATCGAATCTACTATTACACAGGTTACTATTGATGATTTAGCTGAGGCATCAAATGCCAGCAAAGGTCTTCTGAGTGCAGACGATAAAACTGCGTTGTCAATTATAAGAACATTTATGTTTCAAAATAATACTATTAATGAAAATTCTAATGCAAATCAACTGCACGAAGGATTAGTACGTAAAGTAAAAACATACCGACCAAGTACTTATTACCAATTCAATAGTGGAACAATGAGCAACCTGTATGTTGGTTCATTTTTATATGATACAAATAAACCAGCTGCAGAATACAGCGATTATGGTATGATTGGAAAAACATTTTATATGGACGAGGCGTTTGGTGGTGACTATATAATCCCTTCAACGGCGGGTGAATTAGCTAATAATTTTCAGCAATCAACTGATAATAGCCAGTACAGAGTACTATTCTGGCAAGATTACATTACAACATCTGATTATGGGTCAATTGATATTGAATTCCAATGTCCAAATCACGATGTCGATTTTTCGGTGTCTAATTATAAATACAATTCCGTTTTATATGTACAGGATTTCAAGTTTAATCCACTATCCGAACTTCGTGAATACAACGATTTACAACAAGGAAATGGAAATATATTAGCCGAAGGAAAAAGCCAAGTAAAAGACGGAAAGGGTCCACGAGGCCAATTGTTTCCCTTAAATGGACATTTCGATTATACCGTTAAGGACAAACGTATACGTATTTTAGTATTAGTAAATACATCATTAACTGACGCAGGGGGTGCCCCTACTACCGACACTTCTTCACGTCTAGATATAGATGCACGCAACGCATATTTGAAAGTAACAGAACTTAATGATAGCAATACTACAACATAATCAAATAACAAAATCAATTTAGTTTTATTATTTGATATTTAAATATCATCTATTTTATATATATATATGTCTGAAATAAAAAAAGGACTACTTATTGGTACAACTAATACCATTAAAGCATATGGCGACGACATATCGAGCAATATTAATTTAAATTTAGGATCGGGGGGTATTGAGCACCCCATACAATTTTCTCATTTCACATCCCATGGAGAACAAAAAGCAGTCACTATAAAGAACGGATTATTTGGTATTGATGTCAGCAATAATGATCCCAGAGCTAAACTACATATTGGAAAGGAATATTTCGGGAAAAATACAATTCTGGGAAATAGTAACCCAGCTAGTATTATAAATACTCACACTTGTCAAACAAAAACCGATGACCACAATTATTATAAAATAGCCCAACTCACCGCCCAAGATACTACGTGTTATGGAGGATTAAACATTAAAGGTACTATAATTGGCAAGGGTGGGTTTGGTGAATCGAGTGCTGAATTTACTGATAATTTTATGCGTTTTGATATTACAATTATGATTTCTGATGCTAATACTTCAACTGTTGAACCGACAATGTATATGATTGGTACAGTAAATGGTAGTGCTATGAATACTGACCCCAATAGTAATAATGAATATGATCTTTTGAATACCTCTACACCGCCCGCATCATTAGAAAATGATATTATAGTTAGTAATATTTCTGATTCCGTATACCCCAAGGCGGTTATTTTATGTTTACATAAAGAGTCAGTATGTAATATTGAAATTACATCGACAGCATTTAATAATAATAGCGATATCAATTGTTTCTATATTGAGTATGATGGTATTAGACATCCCACCATCGCCCCATCTGCATACAGCGAATGGAAAGGTGGTAATATACTTCAATTATCCGACCCAGCTAAAAATGATATTATTTATAATACACCTAACGGTGTCGGTATTGGGACGAATGTTCCAAAATCTAATCTGGATGTTTCGGGGTGTGTAGCTATCGGTTCTACTTATTCTGGGACTGATGCAGCACCTACTGACGGGTTACTTGTTGAAGGCAACGTCGGTATTGGGACGAATGATCCGGGAGATAAAAAATTAGATGTTAGATTAGAAACATCAACTATCACGGATTCAACGGCTAGTTTTGGATTAGCGAAAGATGTCGTAGGTAATTCAATTGTTACTATTTCTAATGCTTGGACTGGATCTTCTACCACCAAAGACGGTGATGCTGTACTCAGTTTGACCCCATTTAAAAAAGAGGGTACTGTTCAAGGCCGCAATTCTTATATTGCAGCAGTTCCTACCACATATACTAGCACCGATAATGAGAAAATGGCCGATATTATATTTAAATTTAGAACAGGTCAGGATAATAATACTTACACAACAGCAGCTGAAATAATGCGAATAAGATCCGATGGACACGTCGGTATTGGGACAAATGACCCCAAAACGACACTACAAATTGAGGGCACTGATGCTTTGCGAATCCCCGTTGGAACATTTGAGCAACGTCCTTCTGGTACTACTTTACTTGACGGGCAAATTCGGTATAATACCACTAATTCTCAATTCGAAGGTTATGCTGGAAGCAATTGGGAGACTCTTAATGGGGTTAGTAACTATATAGGAAATACCAAAATTATTGCTTCATCGCCAAATGCTGATTCCACTAATAATGATTTAATATTTTATACTTCGCTAACAGATTATACAGCAGGTCCATTATATGCGAATGTAGCAGATAATCTTTTAACGAGCGCAGCTGATTATCCAAATGGTTTGGCCGGTAATATTAATGAAGGTCAACAACAAAATCTGCCCACTACAACCAGCGGGAATGGTTCAGGTGCTACATTAACAATTGATGCTGGTAGTGGTACTAGTGGTCCAATTGTATCTGTTACGGTGACTAATGCCGGTACTGGCTATCAAGTTGGAGACACACTCACCGTTTCAAAAGCCGATATTTTGGGGAGAGATGATGATTTAATATTTATATTAACTGCGGATAATATTAACGCTACGCCAACCGCAAATGGTCCTGCCGTTGAACGTATGCGTATTGACCCAACAGGTAATGTCGGTATCGGGACAGATGCTCCTGAAGGTTTATTACATATATCTTCTGCTCAAGATGCCATTTTAAAAATTACGGGAGATAATACTAATGCTACTAATACTAACCATCATCCATATTTGATATTTCAACAAGATGATTTTTACAATGAAGCTGGTGTTTTCTTAGGAAACGGAGTTGTAACCAATAATACTGGCGCCGTATCAGATGCTACCACCAACGATTTGATTATTTCTACTAGCACTTATAGTGGTGGAAATATACATTTTAAAACTAATAATATCAGTAGTACTGCAGCGGTTGATATTGGTAATTTAATATACGCCCCTACAAGAATGACTATTTTAGCGAATGGCAACGTCGGTATTGGAACGAATGACCCTAAATCAAAATTAGATGTTGAAGGTAATGTAGCTATTGGTTCAACTTATTCTGGAACTAATGCTGCTCCTACTGATGGCATGATAGTTGAAGGTGCTGTCGGTATTGGGACGACGGATCCAAAAACGAAATTACAAATTGGCGATGAGATAGCTGGTCACGACGGCAACAATACATATGAAACGGACGCATTAATGGTAATAAATCAAACAGAAACAACCGCGACTCACGCAAGTAACCCAAAAGATGTATTATACTTAGCAAGACAAGCGGCTTCGGGTGCGTATGGTTCTATGGCCAGATTTAAATTATGTAAATATGAGACTAATACTAATAATTCTAGAACCAGAATGGATATTAATTTAGCTCATACTAACTTCGACGATGTTAATATTATGTCACTTAGAAGTGACGGCAACGTCGGTATTGGAACAAATACCCCCACCGAAAAATTACAGGTGAACGGTAATATTGATATAATTGGTAGTGGTGTGTTAAAAATGGACGGGGTCGAACTTATCAGAAATAATGGTGATACTGACCCTGCTGATTTTTATTACAATTGTCGGGTGATTCGTAACGCAACCGGACACGCAACCGGAGGCCCGGGTGCCGGTATGTACATTAATTATGGTAGTCCTAGTACTACTGGTGACCCTGCTGATTGTAGATTTTACGCAGGGGGGGCTGCTAACAACCCTGCTCAAAGAATGATAATTAAAGCTGGTAATGGCAACGTCGGTATTGGAACGACTAGTCCCCAATCAAAATTAGATGTTGAAGGTGGTGTAAGAATTGGTTCAACCTATTCTGGAAATACTACTATTAATACTGCCCCTGCTAATGGCATGATAGTTGAAGGTAACGTGGGTATCGGGACGAATGATCCTGAAGGTTTATTACATATATCTTCTGCTCAAGATGCTATTTTAAAAATTACGGGAGATA
>Ga0209632_10004726_pt1 | contig 12006 bp, 13 predicted proteins | sample COG_10_FD_184754 | JGI IMG/M metagenome (GOLD analysis project Ga0209632, IMG submission 184754) | Pelagic Microbial community sample from North Sea - COGITO 998_met_10 (SPAdes) (version 2) | ecosystem: Environmental > Aquatic > Marine > Neritic zone/Coastal water | place: Helgoland, sampling...
ACCAACAACCCGAACTTCTCTGGCTCGAATTTTATCGTTTTTACGGATGTAATCGCGGTTATTGTTATACCGCTTTTTATTTTTTCCACTAGGTTTTTTAACCATGTGGGTTAGCTTAGATTATGACTTGTCAAAAGTAGGAATATAAAATTAGTAAAATGCCAATAACACAACTTTGGAGAATGTTAAGCAAGACAAAATTAATATAATCTAAAGGTTGAAGCTTTCACCACAACTACAACTCGCTTTCGCATTTGGGTTCGAAAACTTAAACCCACCTGCAACCAGCTTATCTGAATACTCCAAGAGCGTGCCCCTTAAATAGAGTGCCGTTTTAGTATCAACCAATACCTTAACATCACTAGTTAAAACATATATGTCTCCCTCTTTTGGTTCCGAAACAAATTTCATCTTGTAAGAAAGCCCGTTACAACCTCCACCCGTTATTCGAATACGCAAAAAATCTCCTTTATCTTCACGCTCAATTAAATGAAAGATTTTTTGGGAAGCAGAAGGAGAAACTTTTATCAACTTCTCGTTTCCTTCTCGTACCTCATTAAGTTTAGCTATATTGCCTTCCATAATATTATTAAATTTTAAGCATTTGAGTTAACATGTTAGGGTTTTGTTAATACCGACCTGCTTCGGATAAATCCTTTGCTTTCTGTAAGAAAAAACTCCACAAACTCTTTTGCTTTTGGATTTGCTTTAACAATTTGTTCATTAATGCAATTTGTGGCAATTACAGTGGGATTACCACCTTTCATTAATACCTGTCGGTAGGCATACTTCAAAGCCTTGGTTTCATCATTAGAAATCCTCCTCCGTTTAATGCCCGTCAGATTGAGCCCACAGGATTGATTTCGACCAGCAACCGTAACATTAGGGGGAACATCCCTGGATACTTCTGCCAGACCACCAATCATTGCACCGCCACCAATTCTCGTAAACTGATGAATACCGGCGCCCCCACCTATAAAAGTAAAATCTCCTACCGATACGTGCCCGCCCAACAAGGCTCCGTTTGCTAGAATAACATCATCCCCTAACTCTCCATCATGTCCAACATGGCAATTACCCATTAAAAAACATCGGGCACCAATTTTAGTTGCACCCTCTACATACATCGAACGATGAATTGTAACACCCTCTCCAATTCTAACATCATTTGCTATCCGAACAATCGAATCAATGGAGCGATCGAACTCAAGATGCTGAGGGTCTCCTCCGAGCACAGAAAAATGTCCAACTCTTACATCGTTTCCCAAAACAGTTCCTTTTTTGATTATAGCGTGAGCCTCAATGTCACATTTATCACCGATAGTAACGCCATCTTCCACTATTGCATAAGCACCCACTTTGCACTGATTTCCCAAATTTGATTTTGGTGAAACAATAGCAGTTGAATGAATTTGTGATCCCATAAACACTAGAACATTTCAAGTTGTGGCTCTTTCGCAAGTTCATAAGCTTTGAGCAGGTTTAAAATCTGAGAAAAAGGTTTGCCCGGGTTAAAGTGGCCAGGATCAGATTGCCTGAGCAAATTCTCCAATATAGATCTGGTAGTTAAAACACCATCCACCTTATTTTTTTGAAGGATGGTAAATACTTCAGTAATTTTTGTCTCATTTCGAGGAAGTGCTGGGACAATAAGTAAACGCATGAAAGAACCCATTCCACTCTCCGCAAGCTCAGGGCCAGGGCTAAAATTTGAATCAAGCCTATTGTCTTTCAACTCATTTTTGAAATATTTAATTAGCAGACTGTCATTATTAAGCATACCATTCGTGAATCCCGAATTCCCCCAACCAAGAAGGGAGACCAAGCCTGAACGAATTTTCTTCAAGTCACTTGTATATAACCTAAAACCGAGATCTGACGCATTTTGACCGACTGCTGGATTAAAAATTGCCAGCGTAAGTAATGACTCTAACTTCTTGCGGGTAGATAAAGACTCTGGTCTACCTGCCTGACGAACGAGAAAGCCATTACTTTCAAAATAGGCTTCAACCAGATCGTGCTCAACTTCCATGGGAAAGTGCCTCAATCAGCACCGACAGATCTCCAAACTTTAACCACATCACCCCACTCAACTTCTGAAGTTACAAAAGCATCCCCTACATTCCTCATAGCAACAAATCTCAATTTGCCACCAGAGACTTTTTTATCTGACTGCATTGCAACTTTCAAATCGGACACGGGTAAGGAAGATCGAAGTTTGATCGGTAGAGAATAGGAATTAAGCAAATTCTCCAACTCACGTTGATCGGATTCTTTACAATTCCCCATCATGACTGACAATCGAAGAGAACATAAAAGGCCAATTGAAACGGCTTCGCCATGCAAATACTCGCCATATCCAGCCACTGCCTCTATTGCATGGGCAAATGTATGACCTAAGTTAAGAAGTGCCCGACCACCAGTTGACCCGATTGTTTCTTTTTCATCAAGCTCAACAATTTTAGCTTTGTCCATGCAACAAGCCTCAATTACCGCAGGTAGTTCTTCTGATTGTGAATCCAGTAAGGGTTTCATAGATAAGAGTTTTTGGTAAAGACCCTGATTCCCAAGAAGTCCGTATTTAATTACCTCTGCCATCCCCGCTGAAAACTCTCTTTTAGGTAAAGTCGTTAGATAATCGAGGTCGATGAAAACTGCTTTTGGTTGATGAAATGAGCCAACCAAATTTTTACCCGCACTCAAATTTATTCCTGTTTTTCCACCAACAGAACTATCGACCATCGCAAGCAAAGTGGTTGGAACCTGATAAAAATCAATACCCCTCAAATAGGAAGCGGCAGCGAAACCAGAAAGATCTCCAGTAACACCACCACCAAAAGCAATAAGGTTTCCGGTTCGATCTACGCCCTCTCCAGCTAAAAAATCCCACACTCTTGACAAATACTCGACAGACTTTGTTTTTTCTCCACTGGGAAGTGCTAAGTGCGGAATAGATTGGAGAAGATCAACCTTCAATTCAGAACTACTTTTCACTAAGCCATCATCCATTAAAGCAACAACCTTCTTTCCCTGGCTATGGCATTCCTGAATGATATCCCGAACTAATAAATTTAGATTTCTGCCAATATAGATCGGATATGAACGATTTTCTAAACCGACCTCTAATCTTTTGTGTCTTTGTTCAACCATTATCGTCTTACATCAATCTTCTAATAAAATTCAACTACTTCGACATTTCCAACTCAACCTTTGGCAGAATAGAATCTAAATATTGATCAACACTGAACGGTTGTAAATCATCAGGAGATTCCCCCAATCCGATGAAATAAATAGGGAGTTTGAGTTCACGGTAAATAGCAACCAACACACCACCCTTTGCGGTACCGTCTAATTTCGTGACAACCAGTCCGGTGAGGCCAAATTTTTCATGAAAAACGCGAGCCTGCTCTATTCCGTTAGTGCCTGTTGACCCATCAATGACCAACCATGAATGGTGAGGTGCTCTCTCATCTCTTTTCCCTAGAACTCTTTTCATTTTAGCAAGTTCGTCCATTAATCCTTCTTTTACATGCAAGCGCCCGGCAGTATCAATTATGACGAGATCGCAATCTCTCGACTCTCCCGCGGAGTAAGCATCAAAAGCAACCGCTGCTGAATCGGAACCATGATGGCCAGATACGATTTCCAATTCTAAACGATTTGCCCATGCCTTCAACTGCTCGGTCGCCGCTGCACGAAAAGTATCGCATGCACCAAGGAGGACCTTTCGACCCGAAGATTTAAGTTGATATCCCAATTTTGCACTGGTCGTTGTTTTCCCTGATCCATTTACCCCAATCAAGCAAAGAACTTCAGGACTATTTTTAACTTTTTTAAGAACGAACTCTCTTTCTGATCCAGTTAAAATATTCTTTAAGACCGAACGGGCAATCTCACCAACTCCCTCGGCACGTAACATCTTGTCGTTTTTGTGTGCCTCACGAATTGAATTTAAAATATCCTCCGTTGTTTCTACCCCAAAGTCACTTCCATAAAACGCCTCTTCTAAATCAAGAAGCGAGTCTTCATCCAGTCGACTTTTTCCAGAAAGCGAGGCAAAAGCACCCTGCAAAACAGAGGCACCTTTTTTAAACCCTTTTTGAAATTTCGAGAAAATACCCATCTAGGTTTCAACCTTGGGTTGAATCAATAAAGTACAACAAGAATATTCAACCAACTGATTGGTACAGCAGTCTTTAACTTCAAAAGAAAGGATAGTGAGAATCAACAAACGGTCATTCAAATCCCATGTATCCGTAATATATCCTCCTTTATCATTCAAAGGCACATCAACCAAATCAGGAAATTCTCTAGTTTTTCTTTTTTCTCCGTACCTATCAACCAATATCTCTCTCAAATTTTCCCACTGTGGTTCAACCACATCTTCATAGAAAGAAAACTGCCACCCTTTTTGGCCTTCAATAAGACAAAAAGCCAATGAATCATTTTCTAATTTTGCAGCCAACTCATAACGGAACCCGTTGAGCTTTAATGCACATTTAACCAAATTATTTTCACGCTCCTCGTAAATTTGCAAAAAACCGGATCCACGCATTTTATTCATGACAGATTTTCTTGAATCCCCCCGTTTCAAATCGGAATAAATTATGTCTTTACTATCAGCAACAAAGCCATTTTTTTCCTCCTTACCTAACAACCCCAAAACGGATAGGGTTAATAGAGATAAAACAAATCCAATTGTTTTCATATCAATATCTAAATGTTGCCTTAAAAATTTATAAACTGTAATATATTCGCTCAAGGGTAAGCAATGCATAGGAAGTTACTAACACTGGGTCGCGTTCCCACCACCTTCCGTTCTCATTAATCCAAAATCCTTTTGGGTCTTGATTATTGAGCATCTCCAAGGCCAACTCCTTACGCCAATCCCTACTCTTCCCATTCTGATCGACAACCTTTTCAATACCGCTAAGTGATAGGGCTTTAGACATGGTATGATAGTAGTAATAGAGTCCCTGCTGCCCCATCCCGGGATTTTCTGAAATGCTGTAATTTTTATTCAACCAGGTACGGACTGCTTTTAGACGAGGGTCCCCCTGCTCCATCTCGGCATAAATAAAACTTAGTAACCCTGCATAACTCATACTGCCATAAGAACGTAGTGCAACAGATCCATCTTTTCTTTTTTTCTCTCCAGCCATACTGCTTCCTGGAAAGTAAACAAAACCTCCCTTGTCTTCATCATCTTGACTGACCCATTTTTCCTTATTCGTAGCAGACAAGTTTTGACATTTACTAACGAATGAAATCGCTGCATCCCAATCCAACCCCAACTCATCGCCTTCTTCTGACTTAAATGACTTTTTGGCGTAGTAAAGTGCTTCCATTGCAAGATGGGTATTAGATAGATCAGAATGAGCCCAACGGGAGCCGTATCCCACACCTCCATCAAACACGTTATCCATCTCTCCCTTTCGATCAAAATCTGACTGCTGATTGATTAAAAACCTGCGAGCAGATTTGATAATATCATTATATTTTAGATCCTTGGATTGGATCATAGCCATCATACATATTGCAGTATTGTATGACGCTAAACCTTTGCCATAAATTCCACCGTCGGATTGTACCTTTGATAATATAAAGGAAAAACCCTTTGACTGTTGATCGGCATACTTTTTAACCACTGCTGAATCCGGGTGCCCCATGGTTGCGCGCAAAGCAAGTGCAGTTAGAGCAGGATAATCCGCTTCTCCCCATTGCCCGGAACTGCTATTCTGCTCAGAGTTTATCCACTCAACACCCCTCCCAAGAGCACGTTCAATTTCCAGCTTAATTGAAACTGACTCATCTCCAGAGAGTAAATACGGGACAAAATTAAAAATGAGATAACACGAGAAAACAGGCATAGAAAATAATTTCATATCTTCAAAAATTTATATCAATTAGTTGGCTGAGGCAAGTGGAAGCTGATCTTTACCGGCTTTTCCAATGGGGGCATCTTTTGTTTATTTGCAATCCAAACATCATCATTCACGCTGTCGTAATGACAATTATTAATAATAGCATTATCATCAGCGTAAACAGCTACTATCGACCCAGTGGATTCGGCTAAAAAATTACCTTCAACCATTCTTGATCCAGTAAATATAAATAATTTCTCATTAACCTGATTACTATTTCCTTGATTAATAGATAAGCCTTCGAGCAAAGACACATGTTTAGAGCCGTTTTCATCCCATGTTACAATTATTTCTAAACACCTGTCCGAATAATCAATCTGCTTCGGGTTATCAGACCAAATATTTTCAAAAAAAGATTCAACTGGTTTCATTTTCAACAAAAGTAAAGAAGTATGAAAAATCTGAGGACGAACTTTTGTGCGGAACAAAGATTCATGAATTTTACCTTCTTCATGGACTAAGCCGTATTCGACTAACCCATTCCTTTGATTAGAAACAGCTGGAACCGTAATTGATCTAAGGTTTCTATTTATAATTATGCCACCAAATTCATATACACCATCTTCAATCTTAATAATCTCAGGTAAATCAGTTTTATTCGATTCCGCATTCAAAAAAGATAATACAAAAATTGGCAAAGTTCTAAGCACGAGAACAATGGTCCACGATATTCTACTTTTCTGTAACATTAGAGATAATATTTTATAAATGAAAGTATATGTGAACGCTTGACCATTCTTCAAACCTTTTACAATATACAGCATTAATATTTTTTAATAAATATTCTTATTGTAAAAAGTTTAGTCCTTTGTTTCCTTAATCTTAACCCTTAAAATCATGGATCAAGAAGAAGCATACCCCGAAGAAAACCAACATCTGGATCAGGAATTAACTCCTGAAGAATATCAGGAAGACACACCTGCGTTTACCGTTGCTCCTCCTGTTGAGGGTGCATTCAGTAAGTACCTCCGAGAATATCGCTTGCTAAATAGCCTATTAGTTTCCCTCTTATTCCTGACTTTAATCATGGGCTCCATCTGGGGCATGATGATGGGACTTGCATTAGCGGAGGAAGGGAACTCTGACTTTTCAGACGGAGGTACCGCTCCTTCCGCACAAAAACAGGAAAAGCAAAAAGTGGTTAAACTCATGCAGAGACAGAAAAAAGCTCAACCAACCACGCAGAAGACTTTTGTTACCACCGCTATCTCTGACATTTCTATGCCTGAATTTAACGATTTGGATGTTAAGGACTTGGCACCTGTTGTTGAAGCCGCAGCACCGACTATGTCGGACGCAGGGATGAATAACGATAAAATGAAAAAAGCAATGGCTGGAATTGGGCTGACTCTTCCCAAAACAATGCAACAGCGATGCGATCCCAAAAAAAGAATTGCCCGGTTAAAATCGGGTGGTGGAAAAACAATGACCGAAGCAGCCATTGTAAAAGGATTAAAATGGCTTCAAACAGTCCAAGACCCAGAAGGGTCTTGGGGTGGCAAAGACAAAGACGATCAGGGTAACCCAAAATCTACAGACAAAAATGCAATGACAGGAATGGCACTATTGTGTTATCTTGGGCATTGTGAATTACAGGACTCACCTGACTTTGGCCCAACTGTTCAGAAAGCGATTAAATTTATTACCTCCTCCACTCCCGAACCAAAGATTGATCAACGCGGTTCTTATTCCCACCCAATTCGAGCGTATGCACTCTGTGAGGCCTACACCATGACGAAAATCAAAAAGTTGGAGGAATATGCTCGGCGTGCAACTATCCACATTATCAAGGGACAAAATGAAAATGGCGGATGGGCTTACAACTATGGTAAAGGGGTTGCTGCTCATACTGATTTATCGGTTACTGGATGGAACATACAAGCTTTGAAAGCGGCAGTTTACACTGGCATTTCAATTGATGGGATAGATGAGGCTTTGGATAAAGCAATAAAATATACCAAGGAGTGCCAAGACAAAGTTGGAAAGTTTGCTTATCAGCGCGGTAAAACAGGCAAAGCAAGTTTAACCGGCACCGGCGTTCTCTCCCTCCAAATTTGGAAAAATGCAAAATCTGAAGAGGCTACAAGAGGTTTAGAATGGATCGTTCAAAATGAAGCCATTAAAAAGGAGTGGAGTAAAATCGATGTCTATGGTTGGTACTACAATGCACAAGCCTGTTTCCAGGCCACAGGCGTATCTGGTGGATCTAAATTCTGGAAAGCATGGAATAAAGACTTTCAACAAACCGTTTGCTCCAACCAGGCACCAGATGGACATTGGCCCCATGGTAACCATTTCCATGGAGATACTGATATTTACAGAACCACTATGGCCATCTTAATGTTGGAAGTTTATTATCGTTACATGCCTACGGGTAATGTGTAAAAACGATTTATTCTTACCCCCCACTTGTTACTCCCTAATTACTTTATAAACTTTATTTCATGAAAAAATCCTTAGTTCTTCTTCTCTCTATTGTTAGCGCCGCATCATTTTTATATGCCGAAAAGAAGGCAGACCACAAAATTACGATTTCCGGTAATGATACCATGCAGTTCGATGTTAAAAATTTTGAGGTTAAGGCAGGTAAAAGTGTTATAATCACTTTCAAAAATGCCGGTAAACTACCCAAGATTGCCATGGGTCATAATTTAGTTTTATTAAAAAAAGGAATCACAGCTATCTCATTTGGCCAGAAAGCCCTGGGTGCCGGTGCAAATGCAGTAAATCCACTTCCTGACTCACTCAAAGGTGATGTTATCGCGAGCACCAAATTATTAGGTCCAGGCGAAGAAGAAGTGCTTTCATTTACAGCACCTAAAGAAAGTGGTGCTTATGAGTATGTCTGCACTTTCCCCGGTCATTTCGCGATGATGAGAGGTACGATGACTGTTAAGTAAGCCTTCGAAGTTTTTTTAACTATTTCTAATTTTTGACTTCTTGACAAATTAGCCTTTGGGCGAGATACCAAAGGTATGTCCATAGAAAAAGAAAAAACTTACTTAAGAGAAGCTGAAGCCAAAGGGCTTTACTCGTGCCTAGCAGCCTACACTAAACTTTCGGGCCCAGGATGGCTCCAAAGTGCAATCACGCTGGGCGGTGGCTCCCTTGCTTCCAGTTTATTTTTGGGAGTACTAGCTGGATATTCTCTGCTTTGGTTACAGCCTATCGCAATTGTACTGGGCATCATAATGCTAAGTGCGATCAGTCATGTAACACTAACTACAGGTCAAAGCCCCTTTGTTTCGATAAATACAGAAATAAATCCTGTTCTTGGGTGGGGATGGGCAATAGCTACCATAATGGCAAATATTGTATGGTGCCTACCTCAGTTTACCCTAGGAACTGCTGCCGTTACACAAAACCTAATCCCATCGCTTAATAATACAGGTGGAAAAGTAGGAATATGTGCCGTGTTATTGATTTTAGCTTCAATTGTAATTTGGGCATACGATCGGGGAAATCGAGGAGTTAAGGTGTTTGACTGGATACTAAAAATCATGGTCGGCTTAGTTGTTATCTCTTTTTTTGGTGTGGTCATCAAAATGGGATCAACTGGTCAATTACCATGGAATGAAATACTATCCGGTTTCATTCCAAACTTATCTCTTTTATCTGTTCCTGATAATGTTTATCTACCCTTTCTCGAAGGAACAGGGGAATTCCGTTCTTTTTGGGAAACTAAAATTGTTAGCATGCAAAGAGATGTTATGATTGCAGCTGCTGCTACCGCTGTGGGGATCAATATGACCTTTTTCATGCCTTTTGTTCTCTTGAACAGAAAATGGGGAAGAGAGCACCGTGGGTTAGCCAAGTTCGATTTATGGACTGCCCTTCTTATCCCCTATGTTATTGCCACTTCCTGTGTGGTTATTGCAGCAGGTTCCCAGTTTAATGGAAAACCTGAATCTGCATACCAAGATTATGAAAACCGCGTTCTACACCCGAATTTAGCCAAAGGATACAACGATTTCATTACTGCTAGGTTAGAGCTCGAAGTAGGAAAGGAAAATTATCAGGCACTTGCCCCTATGCAAAAGGATGAAATGGCACTCAACATTCCAGAATCAGACAAAAAACTAGCAGCCATGCTTGTTAAGCGAGATGCATTTAATTTAGCGTCATCCCTGGAAGCTCTACTGGCAAATAAAACCTTCTCTCATTATATTTTTGGAATTGGGGTCGTTGGGATGGCCCTTTCTACGATTATTATTTTAATGACAATTAATGGACACGCTATTTGTGAAATTTTAGGGAAACCACACAAAGGCCCTGTTTTCCTTTGTGGTGCATACCTTGCAGGTATAGGTGTGCTTGGACCATTTGTTTGGAGCGATGCAGCTTTTTGGCTAGCAGTACCCACATCAATTCTAGGATTCACATTAATACCTGTTGCATATTTGAGCTTTTTTCTTCTCATGAACAACAAAAAGGTATTAGGAAGAGAAAGGCCAACTGGAATCAGAAGGTTTTTATGGAATAGCTCTCTACTTATTTCCCTTTCCATTATGGGAACTGCTGCTTTTTATGTGGCGTGGAACAAAAGTTGGGGTGAATATCAATTTGGCAGAATTGCCCTAATCGGGTTTGGAATTCTTCTTCTGATCGGACATTTCTCCCTGCAAAATAAAAAATTGAGCAAAAAACTCGATGCGGTGAACCTTAAGTTACAACAACTTAAGAAAAGTACTTAAGAGGTTATACAACTAGCTTATTTAGACTCCAAGGGAATCCATTTTCGCATCTCTCCATTTTTACCCAATTGAGATACAAGAACCCAAGCTTCTCCGGTAGTTGTATTTAGTTTAATCAATCTCTTATACAAGAATGGTTTTGCATCGGAGGAGTAATACTCAGCACTTATAATTTGAAATTTTCCACTTTTATTCGATAAAGAGCCAAAATTTGGAGGCGGCGGGATACTCATAGGGAGACTCGGACGCTTAGATACACTTGCTGAATTAACCTGAGTCTGTGCAATGGATTGCAGGCATAAAAGAATGGAACATACTGCAATAAAAAATTGTGCTAAATGATACATTGTATAGGTGGTAATTTGTTTTTAACTTTAGAGATTCATGATCATCTCAAAAATTTGGCCATTGTAAATAAATTAAGATTTTCTAAGACGATCGAACCAACTCACATAAAAGGCACTAAAAAGCCGTCGACCTTGCCCAAGCCGACGGCTGTTTTAATTTTGTGCTAGCACATACATACTGTGCTTTGTTGAATTTCGGATAAATTTATTACTTTATCAAGAGGAAAGTTTAATGAGAAAAATATTCAAAATATTAATTGTTAATCCTGTTTGATACTTTCTGTAATAAGAGGATAAGTTAATAATCTTAATCTTCTTCTTCCTGTATAAAAACAAGTGCTTGATACCAAAATTCATTATCTATAAACGGAGCTCCTAAACATTGCCATCTGGCAGATGATCTGAATATAAATCCTTCGGTATCTTTGTATTCTTTTTGAATACTATCATTTACGATATCACTTAATTCTCTAACAGAGGATGCTTTCAGTACCTTGTACTTTCTTTGAACCGTTATCATTTTAATTGAGTTATTTAATTTGGCTCCCCTTTACAAAAAGCTATTTACCAAGAATCTCATCCAATATTCCTAGATGTTGTCATTATGATCAATATTTTTTTGCTAAACCAATTAATTTAATAGAATATCTTTCCAATTTCACTCTTAGAAGTTTTACTAAATTTTATCCCTATTATATAGAGGAATTAATTTTCAATACTGATAATCTGTTCATGTTTAATGAAAGAAATATTTCTCGCTAAAACCACCAATCATGTTGATCAACAGCAGGTGAATCGAATAGCTTTTAGATCATAGATTTATTAATTTGAATCTAAAATCATACAACCTACGAATAATCAAATATTGTCATTACTTTTGACCCAAAAAATTAAAGCCTAAATTAGACACAAAAAAACAAATCTATGGTAAGCAAAACTCTACCCAATAAAAAAACAGAGGTACTTTCTGAAAATGATGTTCAATCAATCAGCGACCTAAAAGATACTTTCACAGCAATCAAAAACGAGCTTGGTAAAGTC
>Ga0209632_10004727_pt1 | contig 12005 bp, 11 predicted proteins | sample COG_10_FD_184754 | JGI IMG/M metagenome (GOLD analysis project Ga0209632, IMG submission 184754) | Pelagic Microbial community sample from North Sea - COGITO 998_met_10 (SPAdes) (version 2) | ecosystem: Environmental > Aquatic > Marine > Neritic zone/Coastal water | place: Helgoland, sampling...
AATATTGCCATTAAAACTAAAACACCAATAACTGCGACTGTTCCCCACAACACAAATTTTGTAAAATTGTTCCAGGTATTTTTATGGTTTTCATTATCCATAAAAATTACTTCTGTCTTGCTTTAAATTTTGGATTAGTTTTATTGATTACGTACACACGACCTCTTCGTCTCACTAACTTAGAGTTAAGGTCTCTTTTCTTTATTGATTTCAGTGAGCTTTTAATTTTCATAATTATTTTTTAAATGCCGGCAACGTCCTACTCTTCCGTGTCTTAAGACAAAGTACCATTGGCGCTGAAAGGCTTGACTACCGAGTTCGGAATGGGATCGGGTATAACACTTTCGCAATAATTACCGGCACAGGTTTTATACATAATTAAATTTTATTGTAAACATCATTTATGTGGTATTTTCTATGATTTTGGATGTTTTTTACAGAAGTTTTGAATGTAATCTTTTAGATTGATGCTTCCAAAATATTTCTCTATTTTATTTGAAAGACTTAAATTACTTAAGGCAGAAGCATATCTTTCACCTTTTCTAGAAGGCAAGTATCTAATTTTATAATCAAATAATTTAGCAAGCTGAATAATAGTAAAACTTTTCTTATTTGAAATACTATAAAATTTACATTTATTTTTTTTCCACGCTAAATAGCAGACTTTTACAGTATCTTGAATGTGCGTGAATCTTCTCGATTGAGTTCCTGGTTTAACTACAGGTAATGAAACTTTATTTTTATAATGACTTTCAAAAATGCCTACTACGGTTGCCATTTTACCCTTACAAATTTGTCTTGGACCATACACATTATAAAAGAAAATTACTTCATATTTAAAATTAAACCATTTTTTTAAATTTTCTAAAAGTTCTAAATTTTTTGATTTCGTAAATGCATAAGGAGACAAATTTTTATCTTGTCCATTATTACCTAAAGAAGCTGATGTAGCTGAGTAAATTAATTTAATCTTGTTTTTTAAACAAAAATCAAAAACTGCGTGCGAACCAATTGAATTAGATTGAATACATTCATTCATATTCAGAAAACTTTGATAAATTCTAGAAAACTCACCAAAATGAAAAATAGCATTAATACGATTTTTATAAGTTTTTAAGATTTGAGAAATTTGTTTTGTATCAGATTTAATATATTTTACTCTTTTATTAAAAATATGATTTTTTTTTGTACCTGATGAGTAATTATCTATACTAATAATTTTTAATTTAGTTTTTTTTAAAAAATATTCAATTAAATTTGATCCAACAAATCCACTACCACCAGTAACAACAATTAGATTTTTCATATATTAAAAAATATATTTTAGATAACAATCTAAATATTTTGTTAGTTCAATTTTTAAATTTATTTTTTGATTACAATTAAGGTCTTTTATGCTTTTCATTATATTTAATTTTGTACAACCTTTAATTATTAATGTTTTTTTCATTTATTATTTATATTTGTTATTAAGATGCTATTTAATAGTCTTAAAAATAAATTAATCTAGTATAAGTATAAAAAATCTTAATAGTAATATTTTCACAATATATGTTTTAATTGGCCCTGTTACTATGCATTTGTCAAAAAAATATGACATATTTTAAAAAAATTTATTAAATATGTGTCTAATTTTTTAGTAACATATTTATATTTTATACTTAAAAGTGAATAATTTAAAATACGTGACTAAATAAATGATAATATTTAGCAAAACTAGAGATATTTGAAACTGAGAATTACTTGGATTATTTAAACTGATTATAAAAATTAACAAATTATATGAAATTATTAAGAATGATGAAACATTGTTGGTATTTAAACTTCTAAAGAAATTTTTTTTTTTTATATAAAAAAACACTAGCTGGTGAAGATGATTATTGTCAGCATTTATTGGAGATTTATTGTAAGTAAATTTTCTAATTATTGAGAATAAATTTTCAAAGCAGGGATACCAAAGAAGTAGTAAGATAAAATATGGTGAAATTTCTTGATTAAATTCATAAAACTTAATTAAAAAATATCCACTCAATAAACCTAAAGTATAAGATCCACTGTCGCCCATAAATAATTTGTTATTAAAATTTAAAATCAATAGGTAAACCAATGTTAATATTAATAAAATTATTAAATCTTTTTCTAGTGTTAAATATAAATGAAAATTTAAATAAAAAATTATTGAAATTATCAAAGTAAAGTAACCTAGTAATAAACCATTTAAACCATCTATAAAATTTGATCCATTAATTAATATGAGTAAACAAAAAGCAGAAAATATGTATCTAAAATAAATATTTTCTAATAAAATATCTAATATTAAAAATTTTGTTTGGTAAATTTTGATATCTAACAAAAAAACAAAAGAAATAATTATTAAAAATTGAATTAAAAGTCTTACCTTAGGTGAAGATAAAAAACTTATATCTGAAGCAAATCCTATACAAAAAATTAAGAATATAAATATACATAATAAAAAATTGTAAGAATTAATTAAAAGTAAAAGTGAAAAAATCAAAAAAATTCCACCAGACAATGGTATATTTTTAGATCCCAAGAATTTTTGGTGCATTTCACCTTTGTAATTTTGTAAATATTTTTTTTTTCTAATTAAATTATTAAGAAAATAAAACCCTAAAAATGATAAAAAAATTATAAAATAACTCATTTATTTTTTCAAAGAATTTACACTTAATATGAGCAGGAACCACAAAGATTTTAAATAATTAAATTTCATATAATTATTGTACAATATAAATCCGTCTCTTAATTTTTGAATAACTGAGGATGAAAGAGAGTCACCTAATTTTCTCCAATTTGTCAAATTTTTATCCAGTGAGCCAATTGTAATATTTTTTTTTAAAATTAGAAGCCATAAAGCAAAATCCTCTTTTGTTTTTAAATTGGGAAATTTACAATTATTTGTGATTAATTTCTTTTTCAACATAACTGTTGACAATCCTATATCGCAAGAAAAAAGTAGTTCTTTATAGTCTTGAAATGTTTTTGCCCTCATTATCTTTTTTTTTTTAACATTTTTATCTAAAATCTCATAAGAAGTGTGGCAAATCTCAAGATTATTTTTTATCATATAATTAAGCTGCAATTGGATCTTATTTTTTTTCCACAAATCATCAGCATCTAAAAAAGCGATATATTTACCTCTTGCTTTTTGAATGCCAATATTTCTGGACATTCCAGCTCCAAGAGTTTTTTTATTTATTATCAACTTAATTCTATCATCACTTCTCTGTATATTTTTTATCATTTTAAAATCTTCAATATCTTCATCGTCGTAAATAATAATTATTTCCAGATTTTTATATGATTGAAGTTTAATAGAATTAATTGTTTTTTTTATATAATTTTTTTTTTTATAATATGGAACAATAACTGAAACACAAATCATAAATAATTCTTTACTCTATTTTCATGATCATACTTTTTTGATAATCTAAGATTATTTCTACTTAATATAAGATTTTTTATTTTATTATTTTGAATAATATTAATAACTTTTTTCCATTCAAAAATATTTTCATAATCATTTATAAAGTAAGCATTATTCTCATCTATTATTTCTCTCAAAACTTTAAGATTTGATGTCAATATTATCTTTCCTACTGCCAAATAATCAAAAAGTTTTAATGGTGATGTGTAGTCTGATATATTGTCAACTTCTCCGGCAGATTTAATAACTTTTGTGTATGGTAAAGTTAGAATATCCATCTCCATCATTTTTTTTGATACTATTCTATATGGAACGCCTTCTTTAAAAAATAGATTTTTATTTGTATTTTGTAATCTAAGTTTTCTTAATTCTTTATAATCCCCTCCATATATATAATAATCATTTTTCAAATCTATTTTTGAAAGATTTATTATAGTCTGAATTCCTTTTGAAAATGATAATGATCCAAAATAGCCTATTTTTAATTTTTTTTTAAAACAAAAATTAGGTAATTGATTTACTTTTATTGAGCTTCCACTTGGCAAAACTCTAATTTTTTTTTCTGTTACATGATATTTTTTAATGAATAAATTTTTCACAGCGTGCGATATTGCTATAATTTTTAAATTTCTATTATTTAAAAAATTAAAATATCTTAATATAAATTTAGTAATTCTTCCTTCAATACTAGTGTCTGCATGAATTTCTAAAATTGTTTCTCTTTTAAATAATAATAGCAAATAACACATGAAATAATTTCTTGTTATTGTTAGAGATTTTTTTTCTTTCAAAATAAAGAATAAAGAATAAAAACAAAATAAATAAAATTTAAACCCTTGGGGAAAGTTATTAATGCTCAAAAACTGTTTAACCTTAAAATTTTCTTTAAGTCCATAGTATTTTTTAATTGAAACTTTTTTATTTCCAGTACCAGGCTTTACTAAAGTAACATCATATTTCAATTTTGATAATTTTTCACAAGTATTTATGATTTGAAGTGAACTTGGTAAAGAGGATGGAATTGATGAAAAAGCTACGTAATAAATTTTATTCATTAAACCAATAAATTTTTACAATTTCCTTATAATAATTGTGCGATCTGCTAAAAGTATACACTCTAATTTACTTTCTATTTTTAATATCTTTCGAAATTTTTCAACTCTTTCATTAATTTCTGCTATATTAAATTTTGGAAATTTTTGGTTATTCTTTCTAGTTCCTAGGGACTTAAATTTAGATGAAAATAACTTTAAAGTATCTCCAACTAATCGATTTATTTTTAACTTTAAAATAAAAAATTTTAATTTTGTTAGGTTTATAGATTTAAAATCTTTTTTACTCGTTATTTTTTCCCATATTTTTACCATTTTTTCAGCTGCTAATTCGTTATCTAAATAAATTTTTTTTGAGATGTCTAAAGGTAAATAAAAATTCTTGTTTATTTCATGATTTTTTTTTATTTCGTCATGTAAGTGATTTAATTTTTTCAAAAGATCCTCTTTTGTGTTTATCAAAAAGCCTAATTTATTAGTGAGTTGGTTGTGAAGTGGATGATGTTTTAATTCTGAAGGAACATAGGTAACTAATGGTTTATTTGATAATGTAGCCTCTATTGCAGATGTACACCCATGATGCATTACTGCAAATGAATTTTTAATCCAGGGATTAATGGGTCCTTTTTTTTCTATAAACACATTTGGAATTCCGTCTAATAAAACTTTCCAACAATCACTTGTTTCTGTTGGGTGAGGTCGCACAATAATATCATAACCATTATTGTATTCACTTATGTGTTTTATAGCATCTATGAAAACCATAGCCTTTAAATAATCATTTGATCTTAATAAAAATTCTTCTTTAAATAATTCAGGCGAGCGTTTAAAATATCCGTTTTCTCTCATAACGTTAAGCCTATCTGCAAATGAATTGTAGCTACAAACTTTCATATTTGATGAAATCAGCACGTATGATTTGTTAATATTCAATTTTGGATTGCTCCAATAATCAAAAAATATCTCTTTACATAAATCAACACGTGGGGAACCAGTTTTATAAATTTTGTTTGAATACTCTTTATAATTTTTTTTTAAAGTTTCAAAATCTTCTTCTCCCCAACTAAATATTGCTGATGATTGATCTATTGTTTCCCTAGAGTAACGTGTTTTTGAAAATTTCTCATAGCCCTCTTTATCAATTCCACTCTCTTCATCAATACTTGTAATTATGGAGCCTTGATTAATTATTTTCTGATGTCTATCAATCTTGGTTTTACTGGGAGTTAATGATTTGGTGTGGTAGATTCCGGGATTAAGATAACCTCTTAATAATCCTTTCAAAATTATTTCCAAGTCTGACAATACAACCTCATGACCTCTTGCTGCAGCTAATGTTGCTAAAAGTAATTTACCATCTAATTCCCTGGCTGAAATCTCAACATGAAGATAAATAATCATAAATTTTTTTTCTTAAAAATTAATATATCAATTTAAATTAATAAAAAAGAAATTATTAAAGTCTATATTATCAATTATAAAACCTAATAAATTTATCAGTAAATATTAAGATATAAATATGTGATTTTAATTTCTTTAAATTAAAAATTTATTACTTGGATTATTATTAAAACCAACATTGTTTTTTAATTAATAAAATATATAACTCTTATCAAATGTGTGGGTTTATTATATCTAATAAAAAAATCGAATTAAAAAAAAATTCAAATTTACTAAAGCATAGAGGTCCTGATGATATTGGGATATTAGAAAGTAATAATATAAAATTTATTTTTAACAGACTGAAAATAGTTGATTTAAAAAAAAGATCAAATCAACCTATTAGATATAAAAACTTAGTAATGGTCTTTAATGGTGAAATTTATAATTATTTGAGTTTAAAAGAAAAAATAAAAAAAAGTGGTCTGTCGTTTGAAACAAGTTCAGATACTGAAGTTTTATTAAAATGTTTTTATTTATATGGGAAAAAAACTTTAAAAATGATCCAAGGCATGTTTGTTTTTGCGGTTTATAATGAAAAAAATAAAAAATTATTTGTTGCAAGAGATCACTTTGGAATAAAACCTTTATTTTATCATTATGATAAAAATAAGTATTTAATTTCCTCAGAAAAACATGTTTTCTTTAAAAATAATATAAGTAAAGAATTAGACTTACGAAGTATATCCAGCTATCTACAATATGGTGATTATCAATTTTCTGGTGATACTTTTTTTAAAAATATTAAGTCATTACTTCCAGGTCACTATATGGAAATAAAAGATAAAAAAATAAAAATTCGCAAATGGCACAAAATAAATTCAATGAAAAATTTAGGAACTTTTAAAGCTGCTAAATCAAAATTAAAAAAAATATTAGTTGATACTTTAAGCTTAAATTTATCTGGTGATAAAAAAATTGCCTTATCTTGTAGCGGAGGAGTTGATTCATCTATTCTTGCAGAATTATCAAAGAAACTAAATGACAAAAATTTAAAATATATTTTACATTATACTTGTAATGATGAAAACGACGAGACAAAATTTGCTAAAAAGTTAAATAAAGACTTAAAGTATAGATTTTACAAAAGTATTTTTAATAAAAAGGATTTTTATAAATATCTAATCAAATCCTTGATGATAGTTCAAGAACCTATAGGAGGTCTAAATAATTTAAATGCTTTAAAAGCCTATGAATTTTTAAAAAAAAAAAAAATAAGAGTCTTAATTGATGGCAATGGATCAGATGAGATACTAGGAGGATATCAACATTATATTGACTCTTTTAATAATAAAAAAAAATTCAGCTCTCCTCCTATTCAAGGATTACAGGTAGCATTTCCAAAAAAAATTTTTCAAAAAGAATTTTTACGTTATAAAAAAAAATTAAATTTAAATTCCAATCCAAGAAACTTAATGATGCGTGACTTATTAGGTAGAAAAGTGAGATCTCAATTACTGCAAGGAGATCATTTATCAATGCGAAATTCTATAGAGGTCAGATTTCCATTTTTAGACTATAAATTAGTAAATTATTGTATGGGTTTGCCTTACAATTATTTATTTAAAGATAAGATAGGAAAATATATTTTGAGACAATTATTAAAAAATAAAGAGATTAATACTCCAAAAAGATCCCTGCAAACCCCACAAAATAAATGGATGCGAGAATTTATTAGTAAAGATTTATCAAAATTAATTAGTAATAAGAAATCAGAAATATATAAGTATAAAATTTTTAAAAGAGAAAATTTGATAAAGTTCTTCAATCAAAAAGAATTAAGTGACAACAGCATTTTAGAATGGAGACTATTAATAATTTTCTTTTTTTTTAAACTTTTGCCAAGTTTTTAATTTAATAGAGAAATTGCGTCAGCATAATATCTTAGTTTTTTTAAATCATCTAAATCCATACTACAAACGTGAGCTTTTTCTGTTTCACATCCTAAAGATTTATTTAAAGAAAAATGTTTTTCAATAATTTTCGCTCCTCTTGAAATTGCATATACTGAAGCAGCCAATCCAATAGTATGATCACTAAATCCAGAAAAATAACTTTTTTTAAAATTAGGCATTTTAATTTTTTCTAACGAGGTTGGATACTCAGATACACAATATAAATATTCAATATTTTTATTTTTAAAAGGCAATTTTTTTTTTTTATATGTGCCAAGAGAAGCTATGACTCTTTTGTTTGTTTTAATTATTTGATTACATAACTTCTTATCATGAACTGACACACTAGCAATTTTATATGAATCTATTTTTAAATCTTCACACCACTGAATTTTTTCTTCATTAAAAATTGATGCAAATAATTTTATTCCAATATTTTTTGAATAGTCAGAAATATATTTAAGTTCCTCAAAATTGAACTCTACATATTTTCTATCATTATTATTAAATAATTTTTTTGAGTCATAAAGTTGAACCTTAACAAAGTCTGCCCCACCTATTTTTGAGCAAAGTATCATTCTACTGATTTCTTCCATTGATCCAAAATGTTGAGGATGAATTTCAGAGATTATTTCTACTCGATTTTGAATTCTAGACTTCATTTTTTTTGATTTTTAATTTATTTATGTCTTTAATGGTATGTATATCTAAAATGTCAGTCACTACGCAACCAAAATTTGTGCTCAAAGTTTCTTGAAAATTATAAGGATATTTCATAACTCTAATAGCACCATTTTGACTTAAGTTTTTATCCACTGAAACTACCTCGCTAAAATCATTGTAAATTAAATGCTCTATACATTTATCAATTTGAGATTTTGTAATTTCAGGAGAATTAGCTTGGATGCTAATTATGATTGTTATTTTGTTTCGATTACTATCTAAAATTTTTTTTACAGCATGATTTATAGCCTTCATTTTAGGTGTTATATCATCTGAAATATTAAGTGGTCTTTTAACTGTTCTAACTCCCAACCCTTTTACATAATCTAAAATTTTTTTCGAGTCACTTGTCACATAAATATCTTTAACATAAGACGACTTTTTTAATTCAGAGATAGGCCAATAAATCATTGGTTTGCCCCATATTTTGAATAAATTTTTATTTTTAAGCCTTTTTGATCCAGACCTTGCAGGGATAATAGCTATAATTTCTTTTTTTAAATTTTGATATTTTTTAAATATTTTTTTGTTATCTCTAAATTTTATCTCATGAATTAATTTATTAAATTTATCTTTGTAGTTACTTTGAAGAGTTTTGTTTTTGGAATGCATTTGGTATCTGTACAATGGGAAATTTAAATGATGTATTTTATATTTTACTCCTATTCTTGCTCTTAATTCCTCTTCCTCTCTATGTCTAAACTTTGGATTATAATAGCCATATTTTGAAAGCTTATTTTTATCGTATAATATGCCACAAGATATTGGAAAAATTTCAGATGAAAAAACTTTAGTTTTTTTTTTTTTATGATCTACTAAGTAGTAGTCACATGCAACACCCAATATACTCTTATCATTATTTATATATTGTCCCAGTATTACTAAAAATTCGCTACTAATAAAATCATCTGCGTCCACTCTTACAAAATATTTTCCCTTGGATAACTTAATACCTCTGTTTGCTGATGCAGCCACACCTAAGTTTTTTTTATTATAAATAATTTTTAAATTAGGATATCCATCCTTATAATCTTGTAATCTTTTGACAGAGTTGTCTGTTGATTTGTCATCAACAACAATTATTTCATAGTGTTCTTTATTTAATGACTGGTTTAGACAGCTTCTTAAACATCTATCTATAAATTGGCCATAATTATAGTTTGTTACAATTATTGAATAAATTATCATATTGAGATTTTCAAATTCTCTTTTAAAAATTTAATATCTTTTCCTACCTTTAAATTTAATTACTATTCTGAAACAAAAGTTGATTTTTATGATGAATTCCCAAAGGAGGTTCATCAAGTATCATTAAAGTGTAATCTTTATCTAAATCTTGATGAGATAACCAATTCCTTTTTAAATTATTTATATTAAACCTAGCATTATTAGTTAGGCCATCTATAATAACTATTGTGCCTGGCAAAAGTATAGGTTCGATCATCAGCAAATCACATGTAATATTGGTTATATCGGGTTCATTCATATCTAAATATTGATTTTTTGAATTTTTATAACTCATTGGCATGGGCCCATCAATATATATTAGGTCTGGACAGACGGATGGTATTTTTTTGTATCTACCACAGATCATATTATTGAACACAGTTTGTTGAGCATCTGACAAATTTACCGTTACGTATTTTTCTAATTTCATCTTTTTACATTCTTTTATCACAATCTTCGCATATTTTTTCTCTGACTCTAAAGAGAAAATATGAAAAGGATTTTTTCTTCTTATTAATGAAATTTTTTTTGAATAGTCTTGCTTATTTTTTTTTAAAGCTTCTCCCATAATCATGGTCGATTTTCCACTCCCAAATTCTAGTACTGTTAGAATTTTTCTTTTTCTAATAATTGAATATAGTCTTGTTAAATCAGAATGGTCAGGTTCAAACTGAATTCCCCCTGCCTTGATAAATGTTTCCATTGGCTTAGGAATAGGTGATGATTTAAAGACTTTCTCTTTTAATAACTTATCGATACCGTATTGGTAAAAATTTTTTTTAAGATCAAGATTAACAATATACTTTAATATATCTTTATTTTTCATTGTAGCTAGTTGATTGTATAATTCATAAGTGACAATTTGAAAAGAAATAACAGAAGAAATACAAATAAATAAAATTTTAGAACAATTAAAAAAATTTTAATAAATGAATATTAGATTTTTTTAAGGAAAATTCTCATAGAGTTTGATAAAGAGTGTTTGTCTAAAACACTCTGGAGTGTATTAGATAAATTATTTAAAATCTTATTAAGCTTTGTATTTTTACTATTATATTCAAGCATTTGAAGATAGTCTTTAATATCTAATCCAAAATATTCTATTTTAGAAATTTTAAATCCTGTTTTTTTTGCCAGATAACTTAATGACTTATAATCATAAAAACACAAATGATTAAATACTGCAAACATGTTGTGATCTGGACCCATCATCTTTCCAGATAAAGAGTGAATATTTGGAGTAAACATTAGTACATACCCATCTTTTTTTAATTTCTTTCTTGCAGTTTTTAAAAATTTTATCGGCATTTCTAAATGTTCAATGACATCAAATAATGTGATTAATTTAAATGAATTATCTTTTTGATTCTCAAAAGGTAACCTTGATACTTCAAGTTTCTTAGATTTACAAAAATTTACGCTGTCTAGGTCAAAATCTGAACCTCTTGATAAAATTTTTTTTCTCTTTAATGCGTATAGAAATGAACCAAAGCCACATCCATAATCAAAAATGATATCGTTTTTTTTTAATTTAATATTTTCTTGAATATATTTTACTCTTTCATGTGCAAAATTATTCAGTCGATAATTAAAAGAATTTATCATTTGCTGTTTGATAAATTTTTTTTTTACATCATCTGTGTTGAAAAATTCTGGTTTAAATTTTTTAAAATTAATATTGGCAAAAACTAAAGAACAATTTTGACACAAAAATAGATTATATTTTTTCCATTTTAAAAAAATTTTATTATTTTTTGATTTGCACAATAAACATTGGCATCTTTTATTTTTAATCAAAAATTTTTGAAAATTTTTATATATTTGATTTCTCTTAGAAATCATATTTTTATAAAAATCAGGCGATCTTAATCGATAAACATCAATATCAAATTCTTTAAAACCAAAAATATTTTTTTTCATTTTATTATCAAAATTTTATTTAAAAATTAATGTGTGAATAAAAGCTTTATTCTTATATTTCAGAATTAAAGTAACTTTGGTATTAAAAATTATCATAATATTAATTATTAGTACTACAATATTAAGTCTCTTTTGAGAAAGAGTTGATTTGAATTGTATAATAAAAATAACCTATAAAAATTTTTTTCAGTGCATAAATCAAGCCAATTGAGCTATTAGTACTGGTCAGCTTCACACATTACTGTGCTTCCACATCCAGCCTATCAACGTGGTGGTCTACCACGGCTCTATAGGAAGAAC
>Ga0209632_10004728_pt1 | contig 12005 bp, 10 predicted proteins | sample COG_10_FD_184754 | JGI IMG/M metagenome (GOLD analysis project Ga0209632, IMG submission 184754) | Pelagic Microbial community sample from North Sea - COGITO 998_met_10 (SPAdes) (version 2) | ecosystem: Environmental > Aquatic > Marine > Neritic zone/Coastal water | place: Helgoland, sampling...
GGACGCATTGGATACTATCTGTGCATCGGGCTTCAGAGTTTTGTGATTGGTGCCATAAACCAAAGTAGCATCGACATCATTCTCAGCAGGTTGCGAGAACAGGACTTTCTTAGCGCCACCGGTAATGTGTAGCTGGGCAGTTTCACGGTCCTTAAATGCACCGCTACACTCCATAACTAAATCGACATCGAGATCAGACCAAGGAAGTTTGCCGACGTCCGGCTCATTAAATACACGAATTTCGTCACCATTCACGATCATTTTTTTGTCAGATTCCTCATTACTCGTTTCGACCGTTCCCAAAAAACGGCCATGGGTGCTGTCATAACGAGTGAGATGAGATAGGTTTTCGATGTCTGCGAGGTCGTTGATCGCGACGATTCGCATGTCGACATAGTCAGTTGATTCGTAGAAGGCACGCAGCACACAACGGCCTATGCGGCCGTATCCGTTAATTGCTATGCGATAGGTCATCTGTATTTACCGTAATGAGAGAGCTAGCCGAAAGACTTTACACTAGCAATAATATTCTCAGCCGTGAAACCAAAGTGTTCCATTAGCACCGCCCCAGGAGCAGATTCGCCGAATGAGTGCATGCCGACGACCTTACCGTCGAGGCCCACGAACTTGCGCCAATAGTCGACTCCAGCTGCTTCGACCGCCACGCGCTGGCGTACTGCGTTCGGTAATACCTGTTCGATGTACTCGGCGTCTTGCGCTTCGAAAACGTCGACACAGGGAATTGATACAAGGCGAGCCTTAACGCCTTCCGCTTGCAGGCTTTCCACAGCAGCTAGGCTTATAGCGACCTCCGAACCGGTGGCCAGAACAATTACCGTCGGCTCTGAATCACAGTCTTTAAGAATATAGGCACCACGCGAGATAGCCTGAACTTGTTCATCGCTGCGCGCTTGATGCGGCAGATTCTGTCGAGAGAAAACTAGACTTGTAGGCCCGTCCTGCTTTTCGATTGCAGCCTTCCAAGCGACGGCAGATTCTACATTGTCACAAGGACGCCATACCGACATGTTCGGTGTACTGCGAAGGCTTGCGAGTTGCTCAATCGGTTGGTGAGTTGGTCCATCTTCTCCCTGCCCGATAGAATCGTGGGTATAAACAAATATGCTCTGCTGCTTCATCAACGCCGACATTCGTACTGCGTTGCGAGCGTATTCCATGAAGATTAGGAATGTTGCTGTATAGGGAATAAATCCGCCATGCAGTGCCATACCTGTGGCGATTGCACTCATTCCAAATTCCCTAACACCGTAGTAAATATAATTGCCGTCAGCCTTCGCCGAGATCGCAGAGCTACCCGACCAGTTCGTTAGATTGGATCCAGTCAAATCTGCGGATCCACCAATCAGTTCGGGCAGCAGAGCAGCGTAGGCTTCTATAGAATTCTGTGACGCTTTGCGGCTTGAAATATTGTCGTCGCTAAGCTGACACTTGGCGATAAATTCATTTGCCATCGTGCTGAAATGGCCTGGCAGCTGACCCTTCAATCTGCGTACCAGTTCCATAGCGAGCTCTGGATACTCTTCTTCGTAGATGACAAGCTTCTCTTTCCAGGCTGACTCGGCGGTAAATCCCTGCTCTGTCGCATCCCAGGCTTGCTTGATTTCCACTGGTATTACGAAAGGTGCATGTGGCCAATCCAACGCTTCTCTGGTGGCTGCAATCTCCTCATCACCCAAAGGCGCGCCATGTGTCGCGGCTGTGCCCTGCTTATTCGGGGAGCCAAAACCAATAATTGTCTTGCAGCTAATCAAAGTAGGCCGTGCGCTTTCATTTATGCCCTGATTGATGGCGTCGCTAATAGCTTCCGGATCGTGTCCATCAACTGATAATACCTGCCATCCATAGGCCTCGAAGCGCTTACCGGTGTCATCGGCGAACCATTGCTCTACCTCGCCATCGATGGAAATTCCATTGTCGTCGTAAAATACGATCAGTTTGCCTAAGTTCAGCGTGCCGGCAAGAGAACAGACCTCGTGCGAGATACCTTCCATCAGACAGCCATCGCCAGCAAACACGTAGGTATTGTGGTCGACTACCTCATGCCCCTCGCGGTTAAATTGCGCTGCCAAGGTCTTCTCGGCAATTGCCATTCCCACCCCGTTAGCGAGCCCCTGACCCAGAGGCCCGGTAGTAGTTTCTACACCAGGCGTATAGCCATATTCAGGGTGACCAGGTGTCTTGGAATCAAACTGGCGGAACTGCTGCAGGTCATCGACAGACAAATCGTAGCCAGTCAGATGCAATAGAGAATAGATCAGCATTGAGCCATGACCATTGGATAGCACGAATCGATCGCGGTTAAACCAATTCGGATCACCTGGATTGTGCGTCAAAAAATCGCACCAAAGCACCTGTGCTATGTCTGCCATTCCCATAGGCGCACCGGGGTGACCCGACTTCGCCTTCTGTACTGCATCCATGCTTAATGCACGAATTGCATTGGCGCTCTGTTTACGTGACACAGCTTTTTCTGCCATCAATCAAATTCCTTCAGGTTTTTACTTGTTTGTCGTTAGTAGCGAAGCGAGAGATCCAGTGTCCTATTATATCTGACGAACCAGACAAGGTAGGACAAATGCAGATGTGCTTCGGGGAGCCTAGGGTCAAGGCCAGTATTTTCCCGCACCTGAGTCCAATATGCCAACTCTATGCGGCCCTAATAAGACAATATATCAAGGCTTGGCGTCATGAACGAAGAATTAACACGCATTGAGCCTGCAATAAGTACGCTTCTAACAAGATTCTATATCAATATATTTTGATATAGGTTTGAAATTGCCCTGTAATGCTGCTAAGTTAGCGACTTTTAGGATAAACCATCAGGCTCACAACATGGCTGCAACTGCATTGAAGAGCGCCGGTAGCTTGGACTCACCAAGTCCAATCGAGTTGCTCACAGCGCTGCACAAGGCCCTAGCCGACCATCTGCGACTGCAGATTCTGAGACTGCTCAAGAATGAATCCTTTGGCGTATTGGAACTATGCCGAATTCTCGATATTCGGCAGTCCGCACTCAGCCATCACCTAAAGATACTCGCTACCAGTCATTTGGCTTCCACCCGACGTGAGGGAAATTCGATCTTTTATAGGCGCGCGCTGCTTAGTGAGGATGATGTTCACGGTGATATCAAAAAGACGGTTTTTGAGAACCTTGACTCCCTAGAGATTCCCAGCGCTCAGCTCAGGAAGATCAAGCAGATCCAGTTGGAACGCGCGCAGCTTTCCCTCAATTTTTTCAACAAGAACGCGAATAAGTTTCGTGAGAAGCAGGGGCTAATCGTCGAACACGCCGACTATGCGAGTAGCCTACACGATCTCATCACTGGCCTCGCCTTGAGTGAAAAAGCGGCAGTTATGGAAGTGGGCCCGGGAGAGGGGCAACTACTGACTGAACTTTCGCGGCGCTTCAAGAACCTAATCGCGCTCGACAATTCCAAAGACATGCTGGATAGGTCTCGGTCCGCAATTGCTGACAGCGCTCGAAGCGGCGTTGAATTTATTCTTGGCGATACAGCCGTAGCTAAAAAACAAGATGTTAGTTGCGACCTAATTATTTTTGACATGGTGTTACATCACATCTCCTCTCCTGCGAAAACATTTAAAGACATCGCCGCCCTTCTTAACGCCGATGGCTATCTGCTAATAATAGAGCTATGCAGTCACAATCAGGACTGGGTTAGAGAATCTTGCGGCGACCTATGGCTTGGCTTCGAGGAAGGCGACTTGGATCATTGGGCAAAGAGGGCCGGGCTAGAGAAGCAACAAAGTTCTTATCTGGGACTACGCAACGGTTTTCAAATTCAGATGCGAACATTTAAAAATATTGTGTCTGACGCTTAATTATTGCGATCAACACCTACTTTTCACAAACTCTATTTTTGATTATTTTAACTTAACTATTACTAAAAATTTTTGAGGAAATGCAAATGGCAGAATCAACACTGTTTACATCCGAATCGGTATCTGAGGGCCACCCGGATAAAATGGCGGACCAAATCTCTGATGCAATTTTGGATGCTCTTCTAGAGCAAGATAAAGGTTCCCGCGTTGCCTGCGAAACCATGATCAAAACCGGCATGGTCGTCGTCGCGGGCGAAATTACAACGCAAGCCTATGTGGACATCGAAGACATCGTGCGTGGTGTTGTGAATGATATCGGCTACAACAATTCAGAAAGTGGGTTTGATAGCAACACCTGTGCCGTACTCAACGGCATCGGCAAGCAGTCGCCCGATATCGCCATGGGTGTCGACGATAGCGCGGATCACGAGCAGGGGGCTGGCGATCAAGGGTTAATGTTTGGATACGCAACGAATGAAACCAATGTGCTAATGCCCGCGCCAATCACTTATTCACACCTCTTAGTTAAGCGCCATTCAGAAGTACGTAAAGATGGCACCCTTGACTGGTTGCAGCCGGATGCGAAGAGCCAAATTACATTCCGCTACGAAGACGGTAAGCCAGTTGCTATTGATGCCGTTGTGCTATCCACACAGCACAAAGAGGAAATATCACTGAAAGATTTACAAGAAGCCGTGATGGAAGAAATAATCAAACCGGTACTTCCTGATGCTTGGATTAATGCTGATACCAAATATTTTATAAATCCAACCGGCCGCTTTGTCATTGGTGGGCCGCACGGTGATTGCGGATTAACAGGCAGAAAAATTATCGTCGACACTTACGGCGGCATGGCACGCCATGGCGGCGGCGCCTTCTCCGGCAAAGACCCATCGAAGGTTGACCGTTCTGCTGCCTATGCAGCGCGCTACGTTGCCAAGAACATCGTTGCTGCAGGCATCGCCGACCGCTGCGAAATTCAACTTTCTTACGCGATCGGGGTAGCAGAACCTACCTCTATCAGTGTTGAAACATTCGGTACGGGAAAGGTAAGCAACGAGAAAATCGGCGAGCTTATTCGAGACCATTTTGAGCTACGTCCGAAAGGCCTGATTAAGATGCTAGACCTGATTAAACCTATTTACAAAGACACAGCTGCATACGGTCACTTCGGCCGCGAGGACCTCGACCTGAGTTGGGAAAAAACTGACAAAGCCGACGCACTTAAAGCAGCAGCTGGTCTATAACATAACTTATAAGGATTACGACATGAACGATTTATCAATACAAAATAATGTAACTACCGAAGACTATAAAGTTGCGGATATAAGCTTAGCCGCTTTCGGTCGTCGCGAAGTCACATTGGCCGAGGCAGAGATGCCAGCACTCATGACCCTGCGCAAAAAGTACGCTGCAGAAAAACCACTCGCTACAGCGAAAATTCTTGGCTGTATACACATGACTGTACAGACAGCCGTGCTAATTGAAACGCTTGTAGAACTAGGTGCAGAAGTGCGCTGGTCTTCTTGCAACATATTCTCTACTCAAGACCATGCAGCCGCTTGCATCGCTGCCGCTGGAATTGCTGTGTATGCCTGGAAGGGCCAAACTGAAGACGAAGGTGAATGGTGCATAGAGCAGACTATTCTAAAAGATGGTGAACCTTGGGATGTCAATATGATCCTAGATGACGGCGGAGACCTCACCGGAATGGTGCATGAAAAGTATCCTCAGCTATTAGAAAACATTCATGGCATTACCGAAGAAACAACAACTGGCGTGCATCGCCTTTTAGAGATGCTCGAAGAAGGTTCTTTGAAGGTTCCTGCAATCAACGTAAACGACTCGGTCACTAAATCGAAGAACGATAACAAATACGGCTGTCGCCATTCACTCAACGACGGCATCAAGCGTGGCACAGATATGTTACTTTCCGGTAAGCAGGCGTTGGTCATTGGTTATGGCGACGTAGGCAAGGGTTCTGCACAGAGCCTTCGTCAAGAGGGCATGATCGTAAGAATTTCCGAGATCGACCCGATCTGCGCGATGCAGGCCTGCATGGACGGATTCGAAATTGTCTCGCCTTATATTGATGGCATCAACACAGGTTCAAGCGAAGGCATAGACACCTTACTGCTTTCGAAGACGGATCTTATCGTAACAACTACTGGCAATATAAATGTATGCGACAAGTACATGCTACAAGCAGTCAAGAAAGGCGCCGTGATCTGCAATATCGGTCACTTCGACAACGAAATCGATACAGCCTACATGCGTGAAAGTTGGGTCTGGGAAGAAGTTAAGCCACAGGTCCACAAGATCTATCGAGATGGCGCTGAGAATAAAGATGATTATTTGATCCTTCTTTCTGAGGGACGCCTTATCAACCTAGGCAACGCAACTGGCCACCCTTCACGCATCATGGACGGCTCATTCGCGAATCAGGTATTGGCACAGATGCTCATGTTTGAGAAGAAATTCGCTGACCTGCCCGCGGCTGAGAAGCAAAGCAATCTCTACGTTGAGGTTCTGCCTAAGCATCTTGACGAAGAAGTTGCTGGCATGATGGTCGGCGGTTTCGGTGGAGTCCTAACGCAGCTCACTGGTGACCAAGCCAACTACATCAATGTAGATGTTAACGGTCCTTTTAAGGCAGATAGTTACAAGTACTAAACTACAAATAATAGCTACCAAGGACAGCTAAACTATGGATTCATCTAATCCATCAAAGTACAGCATCGAATTTTTCCCACCTCGTAGCGAGGTGGGAGAGTCGAAGCTGGATACTGTGCATGCAGAATTGGGCAAACTGAATCCCGACTTCTTTTCGGTAACCTATGGTGCTGGGGGTTCGACTAAGTCGGGAACGCAGCAGATAGTATTGCGTTATCAAGCAGCCGGTTCGCGCTGTGCTCCCCATCTTTCCTTCGGTGGATCAAATGAGGAGGAACTGCGCCAGATCTTGCAGGTTTATATCGATGCCGGCATCAAACGCTTGGTCGCCTTACGCGGTGACATGCCTTCGGGTGTAGGCGCAGCTGTACAACATAGTTACGCTAATGAGCTCGTCGAGTTTATTCGAGCAGAGACTGGCGATCACTTTCATATCGATGTCGCCTGCTATCCTGAGACCCATCCGGAATCAAACAGCTATGCTAGTGATGTAAGCTTCTTCAAGGATAAGGTAGATGCCGGTGCAAACTCGGCGATCACTCAGTACTTCTACAATCCCGACGCCTATTTCCGCTTTGTGGACTATTGCCAAGCGGCAGGCATCGATATCCCCATTGTTCCCGGCATCATGCCCATTACCAACTATGCCAACCTCGCCCGCTTCAGCGCTAGCTGTGGCGCGCAGATACCGCGTTGGCTGAACAAACGGCTAACCGGCTTTGGCGATGACAAGGAAGGCCTACGCCACTTCGGTATCGATGTAGTTACAGAATTGTGTGAGGACTTATTGCAAGGTGGCGCTCCTGGTCTGCACTTCTATTCGATGAACCTCAGTCAGGCCGTTACCCAAATTTGGACTAATCTAGATCTTGGCAATCGCCCGCAACGCGAATTGCTGTAGGTATTGATCGATGCGACTCTCGCGCGTTTATCTCGATAACCCACTCGCGTTGAATGCGCTTATCTCACTTCCCAAAGAGATTGCACATTACCTCGGCAATGTTCTGCGTCTGCGTGTCGATGATGAACTTCTCGTTTTTAATTCAAAACAGGGAGAATTCCGCGCTAGAGTAATCGCAGTTACAAAGCGAGCAGTCGACATAGAGTTGCTTGAGAAAAAGCGCGGCGTGCACGATTCAGCTCGGCAAACCTCGATGTGTATTCACTTAATTCTTGGCCTTTCTCGTGGGGACAGGATGGACTTCGCTGTGCAGAAATCCACTGAGTTAGGCGTTAACGAGATTACTCCTATCTACACCGAATATGGTGAAGTAAGACTCAAACCGGAGCGGGTAGAGAAGAAGCTTCAACACTGGCAGAAGATAGCTATCAGCGCCTGTGAGCAGAGTGGCAGAGTGGATGTTCCGGTGATACATAAACCCATCTCTTTGATGGAATTGTCTTTAGGTGAAAGTGTGAACAAGTGGATGTTAGAACCTAGCGGTTCTGATGCGCTTCCCCTGTGTATTGTGGAAAACAACTGTGTCTTATTGGTAGGACCCGAAGGCGGATTTTCGGCAAATGAGATCGACTGGGCACAAAGCAATGATTTTCAGATCGTCGCTTTAGGCTCGAGAATACTACGCACTGAGACTGCGCCGGTGGCCGCGCTCGCGATCTTGCAGCACAAGTATGGGGACATGTAGTTAGGCACAACTAAAATCGCTCCGAGAACGAACCTATGCCTGTCGCGCTAATACTGCTACTCACTTAATCGAGCAAGGCTCGACTTTACTAAATACTCTTGTGAGATTATCAACGGTTCAGCGCTTGTTGACGTTGGCTATTCGAAGCCGTGAAGCAATTTCGGATAAAAATGACTGTAACCGAGGCAAAAAAAAGCGCCTTTAAAAACAAAGGCGCTAGGTAAAGTTCTGCACTAAAGCAGAGCTGTTCTTTACTGCTTACTGATTAACAAATTCTGGGTAGGCTTCCATGCCACATTCGGACATGTCGACGCCATCCGCCTCTTCTTCCTCAGTAACTCGCAGACCCATGATGGCTTTGATTGCTAACCAAGTGACCAAGCTAGCACTAAACACCCAAACAAAGATCACTAGCATGCCGACAAGTTGACCCATGAAAGTCGCATCAGGATCGGATAGAAGTACAGCGAAGATTCCGAAGATGCCTACAGTGCCGTGAACCGAGATAGCACCGACTGGGTCATCAATCTTCAGCTTGTCCAGAGTAAGGATACTGAACACTACGATTGTGCCGCCGACGGCGCCAATAATGGTAGCAAGTAGCGGAGTCGGATCAGCAGGCTCTGCTGTTATAGCTACTAGGCCGGCTAATGCGCCGTTAAGTGCCATTGTCAAATCAGCCTTACCGAACATCACGCGAGCGACAAGAAGGGCAGCAATTAATCCGCCAGCTGCGGCTGCGTTGGTATTTAGAAATACGTTTGCAACTTCGTTCGCTACACCGATGCCACCTAGCTTTAGAGTAGAACCGCCATTGAAACCGAACCAGCCCATCCAAAGGATAAATGTACCTAGCGTCGCCAATGGCAAGTTAGCCCCTGGGATCGCCTGAGGCGCACCAGTCGAACTGTATTTACCTTTCCTGGGGCCTAGTAGAATCACACCGGCCAATGCGGCAGTAGCGCCAGCTAAGTGAACGATACCTGACCCGGCATAGTCGCTGTAGTTCAATTCGAAGAGACCGAATACCGCATCTCCATTCCAAGTCCAGCTACCTTCCATTGGATAGATTAAGCCGGTCATAACAACCGCGAAAGCCAGGAAAGCCCAAAGCTTCATCCGCTCAGCTACCGCACCGGAGACAATCGACATTGCCGTTGCTACGAACACAACCTGAAAGAAAAAGTCAGAGGCACCCGAGTAGACTGAATCGCCCCCGAAGCCTGCTTCTGCAGATTCAGCGAGTACGCCTGCGATTGCTGCGTCGTCCATCTGCGCTACTGTAGTTACACCAGATAAGAAAAAGCCGCCGTCATACATAATTTGATAACCGCAAACCAAATACATGGTGCAGGCAATCGCGTACAGCGCGACATTTTTCGTGAGAATTTCTGTGGTGTTCTTAGATCGAACTAGCCCTGCTTCAAGCATGGCAAAACCTGCCGCCATCCACATGACAAGCGCGCCACAAATGAGAAAATAAAATGTATCCATCGCATACTGCAATTCAAAAATTTGGTTTTCCACCTCGTACCTCCGGTTTATGTGTCTGATTATTGCTCTGCGCTTTGGCTTTGCGCAGACCTCTATTTATCTTGTTAAACTGTTACTATTAATTACTTATTTGAAGGCCAACTATTTACCGCTGAATCTAGATAGCCTCTTCACCAGTCTCGCCAGTACGGATACGAATAATCTGGGTTAGCTCCGCAACAAAAATTTTACCGTCGCCGATCTTTCCGGTGTTTGCCGCCTTAGTGATCGCTTCTAGGGTTTGATCAAGCAAGTTCGAAGCTATTGCTATTTCTAGTTTTAACTTCGGTAGAAAATCAACCACATATTCAGCACCCCGATACAATTCGGTATGGCCTTTCTGACGACCAAATCCTTTTACTTCTGTTACGGTAATGCCTTGTACGCCTATTTCAGATAATGCCTCGCGGACATCGTCCAATTTAAATGGCTTGATAATAGCCGTGACTAACTTCATTAGTTTGCTCCTTAATTGTTTTTACTCTGCTTAAATTTCGACAACTTATACTGCTCTATGCAGGGGTCGTGCCAGCTATCGAAAGTCACCTACAAAGCCGATTTTTCGAGGGACAATGGCGTCAATGTAAGTTTGAATTGACAATTGTTGAACAGTCTCAGTGCAGCAAAGTGTTTTCTGCCCCACAGCAGTGCGTTTTTTGTGTCACAGAGAAGATTGAGCTCTAAGAAACAACCAGCGCTCTTAATTTCGTTAACTAAGAATGACAATGCCTATAATCACCTAGCTAAACGGTCTCACAATTGATGATAGAATAAAGGCTACTTTGTTGGTGCGTACTTCATACCTGTCCCCGAAACCCCATGAATAACTAGAGTTAACGCGAATGTTTACTAATAAATTTGTCGAAGACCTCAGTGCTCGCCTTTCAGCGATGATTCCCCTAGCCGGAGAAATGCGTGAAGAGTTGCGCACCAAAATAGAGCAATTGCTGAAGAGCAGCTTTGCCGGTTTAGATCTATTGAGTCGCGAGGAGTTTGATGGGCAGCGCACTGCGCTGGAGCGTGCCGAGAAGCGAATTAAAGAATTGGAGGAATCTCTTAGCGAGCTCGCAGGGAAAATGGACCAACTCGAAGGGCAATCAACGGGCAAGTAGTTTGCTGATCTGACAGCGACGGTAGTTAATCGCCTCCATCAAATCGCATTCACCAATCGCCGCCCTGCCATCAAAGTCTGCAATAGTCCGGGCCATCTTTATGACCCTGTGCGTTGCCCGTGCAGACAAGGATAGTTTGTCCATAATGCTAGCTAACCCCGCTCGCTGTTCTTCATCTAAAGGGCAATACTTCTTAAGCTCTGCCAGATGCAACTGCGAGTTGAGCTTGCCTGCCCGCTGAGTTTGACTGTCTCGACAGAGATCAATTTTTACACGCACCGCGCTCCAATTCAGATCATCGTCCACTTCCGCAAGCAGCTCGACCTGCGAAAGTGCGGGCACTTCGATAACAAGGTCTATACGGTCGAGTAAAGGGCCCGATAGCTTGCCAAGATAACGCTCGATGCGGCCCGCGCTGCAGCGACACGGGTGATGAGGGTCTCCAGCGTAGCCACAGGGGCAGGGGTTCATTGCCGCCAACAACTGAAAATTCGCTGGAAACTTTACCCGGTAGTTAGCACGGCTTAGCGTTATCTCTCCGGACTCGAGGGGCTCTCTTAATCCGTCCAATACGCTGGGCTTGAATTCACTCAGCTCATCCAGAAATAATACGCCTTTGTGCGCTAAACTTATCTCCCCGGGGCTGGCTCGATTACCACCGCCGACTAGTGAGGCACTAGTTGCCGTATGGTGGGGGCTGCGGATGGGCCGTTCAGACCAGTCACATTGTTTAAATGGCTGCCGGGCAACAGATTTGATGGTTGCTACTTCGAGCGCTTCTGCCTCAGACAAGCAAGGCAGCAAACCGATCAACAGATTCGCTAGCAATGTCTTGCCGCTACCGGGCGGGCCTATCATGAGTAAATTATGCCCACCTGCTGCCGCGATCTGCACGGCACGTTTAGCAAAGGTCTGTCCTTTGATTTGTCTATAATTATCCTCAGAACGCGGTTCACAAGCGCGCCTTTTTATTCTTCGGGGGAATTCTAGAGCGGGTATACCCTGTGTTAGTGCCTGAAATAGTTCTGACAGGCTACTGGAGCTATAGCTATGTTTATAAGCAACTAAGTTTAGCTCTTCTGTATTCGCAGCCGGCAGGAGAATTTTATTAGCTTGCCTCTTCGCAGCGAGAATTGCGCAGACTGTGCCGGGAACTGCACGGATGCTTCCATCCAAAGCG
>Ga0209632_10004730_pt1 | contig 11998 bp, 14 predicted proteins | sample COG_10_FD_184754 | JGI IMG/M metagenome (GOLD analysis project Ga0209632, IMG submission 184754) | Pelagic Microbial community sample from North Sea - COGITO 998_met_10 (SPAdes) (version 2) | ecosystem: Environmental > Aquatic > Marine > Neritic zone/Coastal water | place: Helgoland, sampling...
CCATTTAAATTTTTAATAAATAAATTAATAGCTTTTGTTATATTGCTTTTATTGTCAAAAAAAATGTCTCTCCACATTATTTCATTGGAAGCTGCTATTCTTGAAAAATCTCTTAAACCACCAGCACTAAATTTTATCAAATCATATTTTTGCTTCTTTTCAAAATCTTGAGCTGATTTAACTAAATTATAGGCTATTAAATGAGGTAAGTGACTAGTAATAGAAAAAATTTTATCATGTTTTTCTGGACTCATAACAACAATTTTTGAACCTATTTTTTTCCAAAAATAGCTTAGAAATCTTAAATGCTTAATACTAGATTTTTTTCCTTTAATTAAAACACACCATTTATCTTCAAACAAGTCTTGTTTACCGAACTCTGGTCCACTAACTTCTGATCCTGCAATTGGGTGACTTGATGTCCAGAAAATATTTTTTTTTAAATTATTTCTAATTATTTCTGCTGATTTCAATTTTGATGAACCGACATCTGTAATGATGTGTTTTGAGGTTAAGTGATTGTTCAGTTTTAAAATTATTTTTTTATATTCACTCATTGGCGTACAAAAAATAATTAATTCTGACTGAGATACTGCCTCTTCAGGTTGTTTAACTAAAATTCCAGGTAATTTTAATTTTTTAAATTTTGATATATTTTTTTTTGATTTTTCATAAACAAAAATTTTTTTAGCTAATTTTTTTTTAAAAATACGTCTTAATAATGAAGAGCCCAATAATCCACACCCAATAATTAATACATTTTTCATTTATTAAGTATGCTTTCTGCTATCCTTATAAATTTTAAATTATCACTAGTTGAACCAATAGTTAATCTTAACATATTTTTCATTTTGTAACCATCTTCAGTTGATCTTAGAATAATTCCCTTTGACTTAATTTTTTTATAAAAATATTTAGCTTTAAATTTACATTTTGAAAAGTCCAATAATAAAAAATTAGCAGTAACATCATTTGTATGAATGTTGTATTTATTTAAAAAAAGTTTTATTTTTGTCGCATAAGTCATATTATGTTTAACTGAGCGGGAAACAAATTTGGTGTCTTTTAAAGATTCAATTGCAGCTAATTGTGCAACTTGATTAACATTGAATGGTGGTTTAATTATATTCAAAGCATCAATTATTTTTTTAGATCCATAGCCCCAACCTATTCTTAATGAAGCTAAACCATATATCTTGGAAAATGTCTTTAGAATAAAAACGTTTTGTTTATTTTTAAATAAATTTAATCCAGACTTATAATCTAAATTTTGCATATATTCAGCATAAGCATCATCAACAACTAGCAATATATTTTTTCTTAATTTTTTTCTAAGCTTTATTAATTCAAATTTATTCAAATAAGTTCCAGTTGGATTATTTGGATTGGCTAAAAAAACAATTTTAGTTTTTTTTTTTACATTCTTTAATATTTCAGAAATTGATACTTTATAATTTTTTTCTTTAGCAAAAAGAACTTTTGCGCCAACTATTTTTGAATATATTCTATACATCAAAAAACTAAATTGTGGGACTATTACTTCATCATTTGGTTTAAGAAAAAGCTGACATAACATTTGAATAACCTCATCCGATCCAGCACCACAAATAATTTTTTCAGCATCACAGTTAAATTTTTTTGATATTTGTTCTCTTAATTTTTTTGATTTTCCGTCTGGATATCTAAACAAATTTATATTTTTATTTGATATAATTTTTTTAGCTTTATGACTTGCTCCAAGTGCAGACTCATTTGCAGAAAGTTTTACAATTTTTCTTATTTTCTTAATGCTAGATTTGCCTGGTTTATACGCATCTATATTAAATTTTTTAAATTTTAGCATTTTAATGTTTTAAATTTTATGCTCTTTATAAATAAAATATCAACTTTTTATATATTATTTGCCAATATATTTTAAAAATTGACATACTAAATAACATCTAGTACAAAATTTATGCGCTGATTTACTTGAATTGCGAGCGCTTTAAAAAAACCGCTAAAAATGTTTTTTTTCTCACAATTCAAACTTCAGCTTTATTATGAATATTAAAGAAAATATTAAAACACTGATAGTTAAAAAACCTCTTCAACTAGATTGTGGTCAAATAATTGAGCATTTTCCTATAGCCTACGAAACCTATGGCACTCTTAACAACAAAAAAGATAATGCAATAATGGTTTTCCATGCATTAACTGGGGATCAATTTGTTACTGGCATAAATCCTATAACAAATAAAGATGGATGGTGGTCATTTGCTGTTGGTCCCAATAAATCAATTGATACTAATAAATATTTTGTAATTTGTGCCAACGTCATTGGTGGATGTATGGGTTCATTTGGTCCAAATCAAGAAAATCCTAAAACAAAAAAAATATATGGAACAGATTTTCCAGTGATTACAATTAACGATATGATTAATGCTCAAATAAACTTGTTAGATCATTTTGGCATTAAAAAACTTTTTTCTGTCGTTGGTGGCTCAATGGGTGGAATGCAAGTTTTACAATTCGTAAGTAATTTTCCAGATAAAACAAAAACAGCCGTTCCAATAGCTTGTACATCTAGCCATTCAGCTCAAAATATTGCTTTCAATGAACTTGGTAGACAGGCTATCACAGCAGACTATAATTGGTTGAATGGAGAATATTCTTCTAAAAATACACTTCCCGACAAAGGTTTGGCTGTAGCTAGAATGGCTGCTCACATTACCTATCTATCAAAAAAAGGTCTTCAAGAAAAATTTGGTAGAAAACTTCAGGAGAGAGATGATCTCAAGTTTGGATTTGATGCTGACTTTCAAATAGAGAGCTATTTAAGATACCAAGGCTCAGTATTTGTAGATCGATTTGATGCAAATAGTTATCTTTATATCACTAGAGCGATGGATTACTTTGATTTAGTTAAACAGTTTAGTGGTAATTTATCTAATGCTTTTAAAAATACTGATGCAAAATTTTTTGTAATATCTTTTACTTCAGATTGGCTTTATCCTACTCAAGAAAATAAAGACATAGTTATTGCTTTAAATGCTATTGGGGCAGATGTTGGCTTTGTAGAAATCGAATCAGATAAAGGGCATGACTCATTCTTATTAGATGTACCAGATTTTTTAAAAGCCCTTAAAAATTTTTTAGATAAATCATATTCTGAATAATAATTATGAAATCAGAATACAACATAATTGCAAATATAATAGAGGAAAATACACGAGTGCTAGATGTTGGGTGTGATGATGGAACTTTAATGGAGTTTTTAAAGATAAATAAAAATGTTGATATTAGAGGCATTGAGATTTCAAAAGAAAAAGTTCAAACTTGTATAGCCAAAGGCTTAACAGTTATTGAGGGTAATGCAGAGTTTGATTTAAAACAATTTCCCAATAATTCTTTTGACTATGTGGTTCTAGGTCAAACTTTACAGGCTTTTATAAATCCAGAATTAGTTATCAAAGAACTTTTAAGAGTTGGTAAAAAAGCAATAGTAACTATTCCAAATTTTGGTCATTGGAAGGTAAGATTAGGTTTATTAACACAAGGCAAAATGCCAGTTACCAAAACATTGCCCAATCAATGGTACAACACACCAAATATACACATGTGTACAATTAAGGATTTTGTTAAATTCTCTAAGATAATTGATTTTAAGATTTTTAAGTCTTTGGCTCTTATGAATAAGAATGTATCAACTATTAATAATTCCAATTTATTTTTTAAAAATTTATTTGCAGAACTTGGCATATTCTTAATTGAAAAATAAAATGAAAATTGAAATAATTAAATGTCTAAATGACAATTATAGTTTTATAATTGTAGATGAAACAAATCGAAATGCATGTGTGGTTGATCCCAGTGAAGCAAAACCTATCATTAATTTTATTGAAAATAATAAAATAAACTTAAAATATATTCTTAATACACATCATCATTACGATCATGTTGGTGGAAACCTTGAATTAAAAAAAAAATATAATTCTAGTGTGGTTGGTTTTAAGGGAGACAAAGATCGCATTCCAGAAGTTGATATACTTGTTGAGGACAATCAGATTTGGAAAGGAGGAAATTTTGAAGCAAAAATTCTACATATACCAGGTCATACAACTGGACATATTGCCTATCATTTTTTTAAAGAAAAAAAGATTTTTACCGGTGATACTTTGTTTTCTTTAGGATGTGGTAAAATTTTTGAAGGAACATATGAGCAAATGTTTAATTCTTTAAATAAAATTAAAAAACTTTCAAAAGATACTGAAATTTACTGTGGGCATGAATACACTATGCAGAACGCAAATTTTTGCATTGCTAATGACTCTAAAAATTTAAAACTTAAAGATAAGATAATAAAAATCAAAGAAATGCTCGAAAATGGTTTGCCCACAATACCAAGCATTTTAGATGATGAAATTCAGTGCAATATATTTCTCAAGGCCAAAGATGTAAAAAGGTTTTCAGAATTAAGAGATTTAAAGGATAATTTCTAACTTATAGTGCTTGACTAAAACATTGCTCAGACTATATTGCGATAACTAAAAATTACACTAACATTATGTCATACGCAGTAATACAAACGGGTGGGAAACAATATAAAGTTAAGTCTGGTGAGATATTAAAAATAGAAAAATTACCTGACTCAAAACCTGACACAAAAATTGAATTTAAAGAAATACTGGCATATGGCGATAATAAAATTATTGAAGTTGGAACACCAGTCGTTCAAGGTGCAAAAGTGGAAGCCAATTTAATTAAAAATAGTAAAAATAGAACAGTTTTAATTTTTAAAAAAAGAAGGAGACAAAATTCAAGAAGAAAAAATGGACATAGACAAGAATATTCTATGATAAGAATAAACAAAATTTTTTCAAAAGATGGAAAAGTTTTATCAGAAGCAGAAAAAATGATTAAGCCATCTAAAAAAATTGATAAAGAAAAAATAGAAACTAAGATAATAAATAAATAAATTAGATAAATTATGGCAACAAAAAAAGCAGGTGGATCATCAAGGAATGGACGAGATAGTGCTGGTCGTAGACTTGGCGTTAAGAAGTACGGTGGTGAGGTAGTGATTCCTGGAAATATAATTGTTCGCCAAAGAGGTACCAAAATATTCCCTGGTGAAAATGTTGGAATGGGTAAAGATCATTCAATTTTTTCAGTTATAAAAGGGAAAGTGGTATTTAAAAAAGGTAAATCAGACAGAACAACCGTTTCAGTAAAACCCAATTAATAGTACAACTAAAATAGATGTTGTATTATGAAATTCTTAGATCAAGTAAAGATATACGTTAAAGCTGGCGATGGTGGTAATGGCTCCCCAAGCTTCAGAAGAGAAAAATTTATTGAATACGGTGGACCTGATGGTGGAGATGGCGGCAAAGGAGGTTCGGTAATACTTAAATCTGAACAAAACTTAAATACCCTAATAGATTATCGATATCAGCAACATCATAAAGCTGAGAGAGGTGAAAATGGAATGGGTCAAAATCGTACTGGAAAAGGTGGAGAAGATTTAATTCTTAAAGTTCCGTTAGGAACTCAAGTATTCGAAGAAGACAATAAAACTTTAATTTATGATTTTATCAAATCGGGTGAGAAATTTATTGCTGCCTTAGGGGGGAAGGGCGGATTAGGTAATACACGATTTAAAAGTTCTACCAACAGAGCACCAAAAAAATTTACCAAAGGAGCTTTGGGTGAAGAATTCACAATTTGGTTACAATTAAAAACAATTGCTGATATCGGAATTATAGGATTACCTAATGCAGGAAAATCTAGTTTGCTTGCTTCAATCACAAATGCAAATCCAAAAATTGCAAACTATCACTTTACGACTTTAAATCCTAATCTGGGTGTGGCCTCGTATGATGATAAAGAAATAACTATTGCAGACATACCAGGTTTAATAGAAGGGGCACACGAAGGAACTGGACTTGGTGTGCAATTCCTAAAGCACATTGAAAGATGCAAAACTCTCTTACATTTAATAGATATTACCAATAATGATTTAGAAAAGTCTTATAATCAGGTTAAAAATGAACTCAAAAGCTATAGCCCCGATCTTTTAAAAAAAAAAGAATTAATAGTTTTAAATAAAATTGATTTAATTGATGATGAATTAACAAAAGAAATCATAGAAGATTTTTCAAAAAAAATAAATGGAGAAATTTTAACATTATCTACTTTAGAAAAAAACTCAGTTTCTAAAATTAAAGCTAAACTAATTTCATATGTCTCTTGAAAATTCAAAAATAATTGTCATTAAGATAGGATCATCTCTACTGGTTGATAAAAATAAGAAAATAAGAAAAAAATGGTTATCAACTTTTGCTAAAGATATTCAGAAATTAAAGTCTAAAAATAAAAAAATCATAATAGTTAGCTCAGGTGCTATTGCTTTGGGCTGTATAAAAATGAATTATAACAAGAAAAATCTTAAATTAGATAAAAGTCAAGCTGTAGCATCTATTGGCCAAATTGAATTGATGAATTTATTCTCAAATATTTTTTCAAAATATAGATTAAATATTTCTCAAATTTTACTAACTCTAGAAGATACTGAGGAACGAAGGAGATCTTTAAATGCCAAAAGAACATTTGAAAATTTATTTGACTTAAATTTTATACCAATTGTTAATGAAAATGACACTATAGCTACAACTGAAATCAAATACGGTGATAATGATAGGCTTGCATCTAGAGTGGCACAAATAACTAACGCAGATACTTTAGTTCTTCTGTCTGATGTAGATGGCTTGTACACAAAAAATCCAAAAAAATTCAAAAATGCTAGAATAATAAAAAAAGTCGAAAATTTTAGTGAAGATTTAAAAAATATAAATATAAAAGGAAATAACGAATTTGGAAGTGGTGGAATGATCACTAAAATAGAAGCAGCAAAAATTTGTCAGCTATCTGGATGTAATATGATTATAGCAAATGGTTTATACTTGAACCCAATAGATAAAATTATTAAAGAAAATAATTATACTTTATTTATATCAAAAATTTCTAAACTAGACGCCAGAAAAAAATGGATTATTGGTTCAATTTCTCCAAAAGGTGAGTTAATTATAGATGAAGGTGCAAAAAAAGCTTTAAAGAGTGGCAAGAGCTTATTGGCAGCTGGTATTAAAAAAGTGAATGGTAAATTTAATAAAGGTGATCACATAAAGATATTAGACAAAACTAATAAAGAATATGCCAGAGGATTATGTTCATTTTCTTCAAACGAGATAGAAAAAATATTAGGTCACCACTCCAAAGAAATTGAAAAAATACTGGGCTATACCGCAAAATCAGAAGTTGTTCATAAAGATGATATGGTAGAAATTTAATGAAAGATTATTTAATCAAATTAGGCAAACAATCAAAAAAAGCTTTAAGTACACCTGTAACATCCAAAAAAAAAAATAAAGTCCTAAAAGATTATCACAACTTAATACTTAATAATCAATCTAATATTCTCAGAGAAAATAAAAAAGATTTAAAACAAGCTAAAAAAAAAAAATTAAAAGAAAATCTAATTAAAAGGCTTCTTATCAATGAAAGAAAAATTCTTCAGATTATAAGTTCAATAAAAATAATCATAAAATTTAAAGACCCAATTGATCAAGTATTAGAAAGCTGGAAAAGACCTAGTGGTCTAAAGATATCAAAAGTAACAACATCAATTGGTGTTGTTGCAGTAATTTATGAAAGTAGACCTAACGTAACCCCAGATGTTGCATCGTTATGTTTTAAATCTGGTAGTCCAGTTATTTTAAAAGGTGGTTCTGAGGCTTACCACTCAAACAAATTTTTTATTAATTTATTTAGAAAAGCTCTAAAAAAAAATAGAATAGATGAAAACTATGTTCAGTTTATAGATTATAAGAATAGAAAAGTAGTTGATTTCCTACTAACCAAAATGGTTAAATATATCGATGTTATCATTCCAAGGGGTGGAAAAAGCTTAGTTAAAAAAGTACAAAACTTATCTAAGATACAAGTGATTGGTCATCTTGAAGGAATGTGTCATACCTATATTGATAAGAATGCTGATTTATCAATGGCTAAAAAAATTACTTTAAATGCTAAGTTAAGAAATACTGCCATATGTGGGGCAACTGAAACTATTTTAATTCATCAAGATTTATTAAAAAAATTCTGTAATCCATTATTATCTAATCTTGAAGACAATGGATGTAAAATTATTGGTGATAATAAGATTAAAAAATTTTACAAAGGAAAAATTAAAAAAGCTACAGAAAGTGATTGGTCTAAAGAACATTTATCATCTGTTGTGTCTGTAAAATCTGTTAAAAATATTGATGAAGCGATAAGTCATATCAATAAATATGGCACAATGCACACTGATGCAATAATTACTAAAAATTTAAAGTCTGCTAAAAAATTTTTAAAAGTGGTAAAAAGCTCAATTGCGATGCATAATACTTCTACTCAATTTGCTGATGGTGGAGAATTTGGTTTTGGTGGTGAAGTTGGAATATCAACAAACACTCTACCGCCTAGAGGACCTGTTGGCTTAAATCAGCTTGTGTCTTATAAATATCAAGTTTCAAGTAATGGCAAAATTAGAAATTAAGTTGAAAATAAAAAGAATTAAAATTGGAATTTTAGGAGGATCTTTTGATCCTGCTCACAAAGGTCATGTGGCTATTTCTAAAGAAGCGCTAAAGAAATTTAATTTAGAATCTGTTATATGGGCAATTACTAATCAAAACCCTCTTAAAAAAAAAAGCAAGAATAATTTAAAAAAAAGAATAGATGGCTGTAAAAAAATTATTGGTTTCAATAAATTAATTAAAGTTAAATTTTTTGAAAATGTTATTAATTCCAATAAAACCGCTGACTTAATAAATCATTTAGCTAAAAATAATAAATATGATCTATTTTTTTTGATGGGTGCAGATAATTTAATTAATTTTCATAAATGGTATAAATGGAGACAGATTCTAAAAAAGTCAAATATTATAGTATTTGATCGGCATGGTTATAAGAAAAAATCATTAAATTCAAAGACATATAGGAGTCAAGATAAGGAACACATTACCTTTGTTGAATTTAATAAAGTCAATATTTCATCTTCTCAATTAAGAAAAATTTGATAGTGTTTAATTAATTAATGGATAAAATCTCAGACTTAAAAAAAATTGTAATTAAAACTTTAAATATAAATAAAGCACAAGACATCATAAGTATTGACCTTAAAGATAAAAGCTCTATGGCTGATTTTATGATTATTGCTAGTGGTACATCATCTAGACACATTCAATCGTTATCAGAACAAGTATTGGAAAAACTGAAAGATAACGGCATTAAAAATTCTAAAATTGAAGGAAAAGATAGTAATGAGTGGAAATTAGTAGATGGTATTGATTTAATCATTCATATTTTTCACCCAGAAAAAAGAAGATTTTATGAACTCGAAAAAATGTGGTCTGAATTGATCCCAAAACAAAAACTAATTATATGATTAAAAAAAAAAATTTAGGAATACTGTTTTTATTTTACACTTTATTTATTCAAACTGTTAATTCCACTGAGAACGATATCTATAAAAAAATTGATTTATTTGGGGAAGTTCTTGAGATGATAAACAAAGAATACGTGGATGAAATAGATCAGTCTAAAAGTATGGACTCTGCTATAAATGGTCTCCTTCAATCTTTGGATCCTTATTCATCTTATATGTCACCTGAAATATTCAACGAGATGCAAACGGAAACAAGTGGCGAATTTGGGGGGCTTGGTATTGAGGTGGGCATGGAGTCTGGAGTTGTAAAAGTCATATCCCCTATTGATGACACCCCCGCGTCTCGCGCAGGTATTAAAGCAGGTGATTACATTGTTAAAATTAATGATACTCAGGTTCAAGGCAAATCTTTAAGTGAAGCGGTAGATTTAATGAGGGGGCTTGTTGGTTCTGAAATTGAATTAACTATAAGAAGACGTGGAGAAAAAAAAGCACTTACATTTAATATTGTTAGGGAAATTATTGAAATTAAATCTGTTAAATCTGATCTTTTAGAAAAAAACCTTGGATATATTAGATTAACTTCATTTAATGAAAACAGCGGAGAACAAATTAAAAAAGAGATAGAAAAATTAGAAAAAAATAAAAATGTAAAAGCCTATATTTTAGATTTGAGAAATAACCCTGGTGGTTTGCTCTCTCAAGCAATTAGAATTTCAGATTTTTTTTTAGATAATGGTGAAATAGTATCTACCAAGAGTAGGAAAGTTTCTGAGAATAGAAAGTGGTTTGCTAAACAGGGTGATTTAACAAATGGTAAAGCATTAATTGTTTTAATTAACTATGGTTCAGCTTCAGCTTCTGAAATTGTTGCGGGGGCTTTAAAAGATCATAAAAGAGCAATTTTATTAGGTGAAAGTAGTTATGGAAAAGGTTCTGTGCAATCAATAATACCCTTAAAAAATAATGGAGCAATTAGATTAACTGTAGCAAAATATTACCTGCCATCAGGTAAATCAATTTCTGAAGTTGGAGTATCTCCAGATATTGAAATTGGTGAAGAAACTGATGACTTCAAGATTAAAACAAAAACAGATAATCAATTAAATTATGCCATTAAACTACTCAATGGGTAAAATAGATGAAAGATTTAAAAATTTACCTCTAAGAATTGGTGTCGGTATTGTTGTTTTAAATAAAGAAAATAAAGTTTTTGTAGCAAAAAGAATTGATAATCCTAAAAATTTTTGGCAAATGCCACAAGGTGGAGTTGATGATGGAGAGGATTTTTTAAAAGCCGCCTATAGAGAATTGAAGGAAGAAACTAGTATAAAAAATGTAAAACTTATCAAAGAGATTGACGGCCAAACTACCTACGAACTCCCAAAACATTTACTAGGTATAATATGGAAGGGCAAATTTAGAGGTCAAAAACAAAAATGGTTTTTAATGAAATATTTAGGAAATGATAATGATATTAATATTCAAACAGATAAGCCCGAATTTTTAGAATGGAAATGGATCGATTTAGATATGATAACTGAAGTAGTGGTAGATTTTAAACTTCATGTTTACAAAGAACTTAAAGAAAAAATCAATAAAATAATTAATTAAGAGACTTCAAAACATCAATTTTTTGATTAACTAAATATTTGGATTGATCACTAATTTCTGATTTGATTGCCTCTTCTTCTGCCAGTTTAAGTAAATCTTTTTGTTTAGATTTATCTATATCTGAAATATTAAATATCAAGCTTGTTAAAATTGATAAATTATTATTTTTAAATTCAACAATTCCGTCTTCAACATAATATTTTTCATTACCTGAATTGGATAAAATTCTAATTATACCAGGCTTTAGAAAAGAAATTATAGAAATATGATCTTTGAGTATGCCCATCTCTCCTTCAAAAGCAGGCACAACAACTTCTGAAACATCATCTTTTACCAAAAAAGATTTTTCTGGATTTACTATCTCAACTTTAAAGTCTTCACTCATTTGGCGGCTGCCTCTTTTTCCATTTTTTCAGATTTCTCAATAGCTTCCTCAATTGTACCAACCATATAAAAAGCAGCTTCTGGTAGATGATCATATTCACCATTACAAATAGCTGCAAAACCTTTTATTGTTGATTCTAAATCAACTAATTTTCCTGGTGATCCTGTAAATACTTCAGCAACAAAGAATGGTTGAGATAAAAATCTTTGAATTTTTCTAGCTCTTGCTACAACTAGCTTATCCTCTTCCGATAGCTCATCCATACCAAGAATTGCAATGATGTCTTGAAGTGATTTATATGTTTGTAAAATTTTTTGTACTTCTCTAGCAACTCTATAATGTTCATCACCCACAATCCTAGGATCTAAAATTCTTGATGTAGAATCTAGTGGGTCAACTGCAGGATAAATACCAATTTCTGCAATTTGTCTTGAAAGAACTGTAGTTGCATCCAAGTGAGCAAATGATGTTGCTGGTGCAGGGTCAGTCAAATCATCTGCAGGAACATAAATAGCCTGTACAGAAGTAAT
>Ga0209632_10004731_pt1 | contig 11996 bp, 8 predicted proteins | sample COG_10_FD_184754 | JGI IMG/M metagenome (GOLD analysis project Ga0209632, IMG submission 184754) | Pelagic Microbial community sample from North Sea - COGITO 998_met_10 (SPAdes) (version 2) | ecosystem: Environmental > Aquatic > Marine > Neritic zone/Coastal water | place: Helgoland, sampling...
GCAAGCTGCACCGAGTCCTGCCCCACGCCGCTCGCGACATCCAATATCAATCGCCCCGGGTCAGCACAGGTCGCGTCCAGTGTCGCCTCGGTCATCCGGGCAAACAGAAATTCACTATCGGGCGACATCCCAGTCGGAATCACGTCGCTCATATCTCGGTCGAGGTCCACCACACGCATGGGGCGAGACGTTAGCGGTGTCTAGCGAGCCTTGCCGCGCTTGCTGAGACCCGACCTGCAGACTTCGCGTTACACTCACCACGATGCCTGACGCCGATCCAGAAAATCAGATTCGCCCACCGGAACTGCCCGCCGCTGAGCAGTTGTATGCGGGCGGCGACAACAAAACGAACAGGGTTGCTGACCCCGAGGCACTCGGAGCACGTGATCGATTCGGCGCCTTTTCGACATTTTATATCGGGCTCTTCGCCCTGCTCTTCGCCTACCTCTTCACGGTCCGCGTCGCGGAATATCTCCTCGATACCGAGTTCCAAGCGCGGGTCGACCGAGCCATCAGTATTGCGAGCTTCGATCGCCCGGTCCGCGACCAAATCGCTGAGCGAATTGGCGAGGCGGTCCGCTCTTCCGCATGGGTGAGATGGGGCGGCCTTCGGGTCACGACCCTTGTCCTAGCCCAAGACGGAAAGACGTGGCTTTACGTCGACGGATACGGCGAGCTTCTCCCTCCCCAAGCTACTCAACCAACTGAAGTCCTAGGCGAATGGATGGACTACCTGCCGGCCACGGCCAAAGTAATCGCCACGCTTCCGCATAACGCCTTGGTCTCAAACTTGATTCTCATCGGCTTCTCATCTGTTCTTCTGTTGACGGCCTACGTCTCGAATCGCCGTGTCATGCGTCGCGAAGCCGAGCGCCTAGGCGAGGCCCTCGATAGCCGAAACACAGCTGCCTCTCGCGCTGCGGAAATCGAATCCGAACTCCAAGCCACCCGCTCGCGCCTATCACAAGTTGAGCCCCTTGAACGAGAGCAGAGCGATGAGATCAAAGCGCTCCAACGCGAGCGCGAGGCCCTTGAATTACAGATCGGACAATTGGCACACAAAGAGGAAGGCCTACGCGGCCGAGCAGACCGTGCGGTTGAGTTGGCAGAAGAGGTCCGCGCCTTGGAAGACCTACTCGAGGAAGTCTCCGGAGATTTAGAGTCAAAGGACTCAGCGATCGATGAGCTCGAGCAGGACCTCAAAAAAGCGTCACGCGTCTCGGGCAAGGCAAGGTCTAAGGAATCCGATCGCACTGCACGGCGCTTCCGCGTGCTCTACAAAACGATTGAAATCGACGACCGTGCAATCGACGATCTCGCTCGCCTTGGAGACGAGGCCCTAAAGCTCAAAGCTGAAGAGGCGATCAAGAGGCTGGCCGATGAGGCGGACAATGTCTCTGTGCGGCGCAAGGTCGGCGGTCTTCCAGATGGAATCCAGGTTTTCGAACTGGGATTCGCAGGCAAAGGGCGAATCTACTACGCCAAGGGCAAGACGCGCCGCTTCCGGGTCGTGATCATTGGCGCCAAGAACACGCAGTCAACGGATCTCGAATACCTACGCAGACTGCCTAAAGAAGACTTCGCCTAACAGGCGATAGAGGCGGACGCATAAAGTGCCGGCCTCGCGCTCACCCTGATAGTCCAAAGTCGAACTAGACAGTCGTATCGTCATCATAGAGCGCGCTATGAATCGACGCCTTGAGTCCGGCATCATCCCATGGCTTCGCGAGTACAAAGGCCGGAGCCGCGAGACTGAGTTCCCCCGGAAGAATCTCGGCCGTCCAGCCGCTGAGTAGGATGCGCCGCGTGCTGGGCGACGCTTCCCTGATGCGCGCCAGCAGTTCGACTCCGGAGAGCCCCGGCATCTTCTGATCGCTAATCACCAAGTCGACCGACGGGCTTTCGCCGATCCGGTCGAGCGCGATCGACCCATTACTCGCCTCCTCAAGGGCGAGTCCTTCGCGGCGCAACGTTCGGCGTAGGGCCGAAAGCACCCGAGGCTCATCATCGACAAGCAACACAACGGGCGGCTCGTTCATCTTGCCCCGCTCAGAGAGGCGTCACCCTTTAAAGAGGCGTCACCCTTTGGAGATGCCTCCCCCTTCGATGCGGCATCGCCGCTTAATGAGGCGTCACCGCTCGCGACTCCGTCGCCCTCCTCGTCACTCGATCCGGCAGCGCTGTCCTTGAGTCCAGACACAGGCAGCCAAACCTCGAAGAGACTTCCACGTGCGACTTCGCTCTCGACGACGATCCGCCCACCGTGCCGCTCGATAATATTGAACGAGGTCGATAGGCCGAGACCCGTCCCAGCACCTACGGGCTTCGTAGTGAAGAAAGGCTCGAAGATACGGCTCTGGACTTCTACCGGAATTCCGATTCCGGTATCCGAAATACGCACGACGATCTCGTCACCGACTTCCTCGGTCTCGATTCGAATAATCCCTAGCTCGGATTCTTCACGTGCCTCGATCGCCTGATGCGCGTTGACTAGCAAGTTCATGAAGACTTGCTTCAGCTGCATCGGGTAGGCATCGATCTTCGGTAGATCGTGATAGTCCTTCTCGATCACGACCGAATTTTTCATCATTGTGTAAACGATATTGGCTGTGGAATCGATTGCCTGGTTCACGTCGGCGGGGCTTCGTGCAGGCAGATCGGGCCGCGAGAAGTCACGCAGATCCTTCACGATATGCCGAATCCGTTCGGCACCTTCTCCTGATTCCATCAAAGCTTTCTGAAAGTCGTTTCGCACGAAGTCGAGATCAATTTCCCGCGCCACTATTCGGACATCTTCCGCCGCGGCACGCACAATCTCCAAATCCCCTTCGAGCGCCGCATCCTGCAACCGAACCGTCGCTTCGAAGTACTTGTCTAGATCGCTCAAGTACTCCGACATCTGATACAGATTCGCGTGAATGAAGCCCATCGGGTTATTCACTTCGTGAGCCACGCCCGCCGCCAACTGTCCGATCGACGCCATTTTCTCCGTTTGACGAACCTGCAGTTCGAGTTCCTTAATCTCTGAGAGATCTTGAAACACCGCAACCACGCCTCGCGAACAACCCGCCCCATCCAGCCGAGGCGAACAAGAAATTCCGACCGGGATCCACTGTCCATCCGCGCGCTGCAGGAGCGTCTCAGCGCCTCGACTGCGATCGCCATCCAACAGGCACGCCTCAATTGGATTCACGGTCTCGAGAGCGGGCGCAAACCAATCACTAATTTCGCGCCCACCGAGATCTCCGTTACGCCCCCCTAAGATTCGCTCGGCGGCGGGATTCGCGAAACTAATACGTCCGTTCAGGTCGACAACAATCAGAGCACTATTGATATTCTCGATGATATCTCGCGTATCACGACGCAATGATTCGAGGCGATCGGATAGCCATTCACTTTCGGTGACGTCCGAAATAACAAGAAGCGAGCGGCCCTGCTCATCCAAGCGTCGATGACGGATTTCGAATGCACGAGTGTCTTCTTCAGAATCGCCGATGCGCACGAGTTCTTGAATATGCGTTAGGCCAGGCGCGAGAGAGGCCACCGGGGTAGCGCCTTCAATATCGAGTTCTATGCCTCGCGCGGCTAACGCATCGAGTTTGCGCGCAGTTTCAGCGGCGACCTCTTGCGCTGAATCGGCGGGCAGAGACTCGGCTCGTTCCATCCGCATCACGGCATCCATGAGGCCTGCGGGTAGTCGTGCGGCCAAAAACTCAACTAAGCCGGTCGCGGCCTGGGAAGGGAAGAGCCTCGTGAATTCGGGGTTTTCGGTCACGATCAAACCATCAAGATCCGTCACCACTAGGCCCGCAGGCATTTCAGAAATGATGCCCGCATAAAGGTCTTCGAGCCAGCGAATCCTTTGCTCCGACACCTGCCTTTGGCGATCGCTACGCCATCGTCGCACAAGCTCAAGCAACACGACCGGCAATACGTTTTCATACTCCGGCCCGAAATAAACACAGTCCGAAGCACCCGCCCGAAACGCTTCAAGCGCCTCTGACTCGGATGCCCCATCAACAACGACGATCGATGGCGGCCCATCGCCGGGAATCGCTGCGAGCATTTCCGCGGCGTCCGCCGAATCGAGCCGATCAAAGAGAACGAGGTCGATCGACGGATCGGCGGTCAGTGGCCGCAGCTCTTCCACATCTTGCGCGCGCACCAGCTCCACTGGATCTCCCAAGCGCGCTAGTGCCCCAGTGGTCTCGACGGCCATCGGTGCCGCCCCCCCTAGAGCATCTCGCCCAGGAACGACCACAACGATTCGGATGACGCCCAAATGAGAGTTTGCATGAGCGCCCAAATGAGAAGACGGCCCAACGACATCCTCTCCGGCTAAAGCCGGGAAGTCCCTATTCTTAGAACGCCCAGGAAGCCCCCGGTCGCGATTTGATTCGCTTCGTACCGCCAACCTGCAGGATTCTCCGATGAGACGCCTCTTGGGGCACACTCATCCTGCGTAGGGGACTCTAATGTTAGCCGATCCGTCGCGCCTGAGCATCGCAGAGGTGTTCACACACTCGCAGCGTGAAAGAAGCCCCCCCATCCCGTACACTGCCAGTGCCCCCTCCGCGCCGCGGAGCCCATATTGCAGTCCCAATCCGCTTCACTTCAATCGACCATTCTCGTCGTCGACGACGAAGAACTCTATCGACGCGCCCTCGAGCGGATTCTGCTGCGAACGGGACATCAAGTCGCCATGGCCGCGGATGCCAGCGAAGCGCTGCGCGTCGCAAGCTCCCAGCGCATCGACCTCGTGCTCTGTGATATCCAAATGCCGGGTATCAACGGCTTGGAGCTCGTTCGTCAACTGCATGAGCTGGAGCCCGACCTTCCGTGCATCGTTATGACGGGCTACAACACGGCGGAGAAATCCGTCGAAGCGCTACAAGCCGGTGCTTTCTGGTATCTAGAGAAGCCCTTCGAGCAAGAGCGGCTTGATGTCGTACGCGGACTCGTCGACACCGCTATCGCCCATGGCCAACTGAAGTCTGAAAATCGCCAGCTGCATCATCAGCTCAAGTCACGCCATAAATTCGACAGCATCATCGGCAAGAGCCAAAGTCTCGGCAGAACGCTCTCCATCGTAGAAAAGGTCGCGGATACAGAGAGCACCGTGTTGATCACGGGCGAAAGCGGAACCGGCAAGGAGCTCGTCGCCCGCGCGCTCCACTATAATAGTCGCCGGGCCGAGCGCCCCTTGATCACCGTCAACTGCGGCGCGATCCCCGAAGAACTCCTCGAATCAGAGCTCTTCGGCCATGTTAAGGGTGCGTTCACGAACGCAGTCGCGCATAGAGAGGGCCGCTTCGCCCTGGCCCACGGCGGCACGATATTCCTCGACGAAATCGGCGACATGAGCCCGAATCTCCAGGTCAAGCTGTTGCGCGTCCTGCAAGAACGGACGTTCGAACCGGTCGGCTCCTCTAAAACACAGAAGGTGGACGTACGCGTCATTGCCGCGACGCATCAGAACCTTCCAACACTCATCAAGAGCGGCGGCTTTCGAGAAGACCTCTTTTACCGACTGAATGTTTTGCCCATCGAAGTGCCCTCACTCCGTGAGCGCATTGAGGACCTGCCGCTCCTTATCCACCATTTCCTCGATCATGCGCGACAGGAACGTGGCTCGAGGGTTCAAGGCGTCACAGATGAAGCCATGCAACGACTCATGGACTACGACTGGCCAGGAAATATTCGCGAGCTCGAGAACATGGCCGAACGCCTAACAATTCTCGTCGGCGAGGGGGACATAGAAGTCGAGGACCTCCCGCTACAGATCCGCGAAGAGCCCACAGTCCAAGCCTGGGCGCCCCGGGTCCCGTCGACGGGCCTCGATTTTAACGCGGTCGTCGGTCGCTTCGAAACTGAGCTCATAGAGCAAGCGCTCGAACACACCCATTGGAACAAGAACCGCGCAGCCGGCCTGCTCGGGCTGAATCGCACGACGCTGATTGAGAAGATCAAGAAGCGTGGTCTTCAGCCGCCCAACGCAGACGACTAACTAGGGTGAACGACCTAGTCGCCTAGCCGACGAATCGCAATCGCGTGGCGATTTCAGTCACATGGAATTAGAGATCCTATCGTTCCGATCGGCACCAATTTGCCATTCGCAGTGGGCAGGAGTGTCGAAGCCTTGACGCTTCTGCCTTTCACTTGCCCCAGCCGCCTCTCGAGTTGGCAGTATTCGCATACTTCATTGAGCAACTCACGCACACGCGAATGCACCCGCAACTGCCAATAAATCAAGAACAATTTTGAATCCACGATTCGAGCGAAGGTTCAAAGTCCGCAAAAAATCTGGTGTTTTCCCGAGAAAGTCCCAACGCTTGGCACGTCCCGTGCTTCATATGGCAACGGAATCGCAGCGACGCAGCAGGCACCTCGCGCGGCGAATTCGCATAGGGGCCTTTCGAACGCTCGGAAGGCACACCATAGGGCGGACATATGACCGATAAAATGGAAGAACGAGTCGAGACCGAAGTCCTCATGAAGGAGGCACGAGAAGAGTTCGATGGCATCCCACCGGACCTCCGCGAACACATCGTCCTAGAACACACGACCCTCGTCCGGTACATCGTAAATCGAATCGCTGTCCGCCTCCCGTCGCATATCGATCTCGACGACTTGCATAACACGGGCATCATCGGCCTGATGGATGCAATTGAAAAATACGATCACTCTAAAAACTGCAAATTCAAAACCTACGCCGAGTTTCGCATCAAGGGTGCGATCCTCGACCAGCTGAGGTCCCTCGACTGGGTGCCGCGCAGCGTTCGCCAAAAAGGACGCAAGCTCGAACGCGCCTACAGCGAAGTAGAACAGCGCCTCGGCCGCCAGGCCAAGGAAGAAGAAGTCGCTGACTCTCTAGGACTTGAGCTCGACAAGTTCCACGTCCTCATCAATCAGGTTCGCGGCATCTCCCTAGTAAATCTCGAGGAAATTCGTGGCACCAACTCTGATGGCGACCAGGCCGGCACGTTTGCCGACATCATCGAAGACGTTCACTCCGAGAACCCCTTTGCCTCCTTCAAGTACATGGAGACGAAGCACGTCATTTCGGACACGATCGGCTCTCTTCCCGAAAAAGAACGCCTCGTGATCTCACTCTACTATTACGAAGATCTCAACATGAAGGAGATCGGCGGCATTCTAGGCATCACCGAATCCCGCGTCTGCCAAATCCACACGAAAGCCGTGATGCGCCTTCGATCCAAGCTTAAGGGCATTGTGGATACCTGAAAGCGGCGCTGGTTAGAGTGATGAATACGTCGCCTTCGTATGGCGTCATTTCTGCGCGGTCGTGTCCCGTCCGTGGTCGGATGCCAAGGGCTCGGGCCGAATGTATCTGTGCAGATGCTGAGCCGCGTCGGCCTCAGCAATTTCGTGGTGCCGCAAAAATTCTCCGACGATCGAGTGATCGTCGGCCAGAGGATGCAAACGCCCCTGCCGGAGCAGACAGGCTCCTCTGTCCCCGACGCGGGCGAGCGCCAGGCGGCTCCCGCCAAAGACCATTTCGACGAAGGTGGTGCCCTCACCAGAGAGTTCGGGCTTCGCCTGAGCCACCGTGAACATTTCTCGATTTTCGCATGCGACGGCGTGGCGCTGCCGCTCAGCAAGGCCACGGAGGCGTCCAGGATAGCTTCGATGGCTCGGATGTCGTCCTCAGCTGCCAGGTGACCTGCACGGCTTTATGTCCCGCCCATCCCCTCGGCAACGGGGAGAGACCGGCCAGTATGAGGTGCCGATCCTCGTTCGATTGTCGGTTCATCCCGATATGGCGGTGGCGGTGGCGATGGGGTGGATCGCAGCAGCATTCGGCTCCCCTTAGGTCGGCATCACAAGCGGACTTCTCTGTTTTTCCTATCGGAGGCGTTCTCGGGCGGCTTAGCTGTCTGAGTCACCGGGGTTTCCCTCATTCAGACGCAAAAAACCGGTGAATCATGCTCAAGTCCGGGACGATACGCCCATCCAGCGGTACGCTCGTCCCTGGATCGGGTCGTCACGACCCGAAGGGGGGCCTTAATGTCCAAAATGCTCTTGTTGGCTGATGATTCGGTCGTGATTCAGAAACTCGTTGGCCTCTCGTTCGCCAACGAGAACATCGAAATCGTATCGACTGATAACGGGGATGACGCCGTTACTATGGCGCGTGATCTGCGCCCCGATATCGTTCTAGCCGACGTCGTGATGCCAGGTCTCAGCGGCTACGAAGTCTGTGAAGCCATCAAACAAGATGCCGGTCTCGCACACACGCCCGTGCTACTGCTGACGGGCACGTTCGAGGCCTTCGACGAAGCTCGGGCGGCCGCGGTTGGCGCAAACGGACAAATAACGAAGCCCTTCGAAGCGCAAGCGCTCGTCGAGCGCGTGAACGTCGCCATAAATGCATCCGTCGAAGTGCGAGTGTCTGGTGCGAGCCTAGGTTCACAAGAGACGACCGTCGGGCCGATTAGCCACGACTTGAGCGCCTCGATCCCGGGTGCGATCAAGAATGCAACATCCCCTTCAAGCGACCTTTTCGAAAGCGGCATAACGTCTCTCACCGAAGATCTTTTATTCGACGATGAGACCTCCCTCGACGTGACGTCCTCGATAGCGGTTGGCTTCGAAAATGCGAATGAAGAGACGGCTTCGGGAGTTTTCGGCTTACCCGAGGATGACGCCAATGATCTGCTCGATACCCAGGGCGGCTCGATAGTCCATGGACAACCGGTGTCCTCGGCGAATGCCGATGCATCTTCTACGTTGGGCGCACCGAAGTTGGACCCACCGCGCCCCCCCTTTTCCGAATCCTCGTTGAACGTGACCGACGATTCGGCGATCGACCGCGATCAGTTGGCTTCACTGGACAACGATTCGCTTGCGCCCCCGCCACTTCCGATCACTACCGCAGCCGAACTCGGCAGCGTGCTCGATGCGGAGGGCATGGACGGCGACACAACGATTCTCACCGCAAACGATGACATTATTGCGACGACCTCTCCGATTCTTCATGATCCTCTTGGGGATCCCTTCGAGGCGACGGACAGCTTCGATGATTTGACGGCTCACGCTCATTTGTTAGATATCGACCAGGACGTCGCAACCGCCAACGGCCCCGTATTCAATGACTCTGGCAGCCGTGCTGCTGTCAGCGCTTTGGATGCGCTGGGTGATCTTGACGCCGACGCGACGATCGTTGCCAACCTCGACGAAGCCCTCGCAGACCCGCGCCTAATCGATGCAGTGCCGGCCGACTCCGGCTTTACACACGGTCAGTACCCGAGCGCCGATCCTTTCACGCCTAGCGCGATCGCCGCCGCTGAATCGACGATTGTGGAGCCGGATCCTTTGGGCCCCGTGCCGCCGCGCACCGCGTCTAACGAAGTCGATTTCGCATTCGATGTCTCGGAGCAGATCGCCGCAAACGATCTCTCGGAAACGGCCAGCGAATCCTCGGCGTCCCTAGACAACTCCTTCTCCTCATTAATGGACATCTCCGAGTCACAGATTAACTCGGCCTCGCCGGCCGACGCGGGGTCCGCCGTTCCTGATGCGACGAACACGATCGGGGGTGACTTCGACGTATCCTCAAATGATCTGGCGACGGCTCCGGTAACGGACCTCATCCAGGCGGAGGACACGATTGCTGGAGCAGGCGGCAGCCTCGCCGCCGCTCCGATCTCTCAACCCGAAGCGCTGATTGAAATGCCCGAGCTTCCGCAGTCCTATTCCCCCCCGCAGAATGCAGCGGCCGACGACTCGATCACCGGCAGCGCTTCGCTCTTCGATGACCTCGCCACGGGATCGCCGCTCGATGAGCTTGATGTGCCCAACGCCTTCGCATCCGCTGGCGATCTAGACATCGACCAGGATCTCCTCAACGACGACCTATCGGTTGGCCTCCGTGCATCAAGGGAAGACTCGGAGACCTTCGAGGCAGATCTCGAACACGCAGAGCCCTATTCGACGGACGAGCCCGCAGCTGCCCCTGAATTTATTCGCGCCGTCTCTGACGACGAATTCGACATGGGCGCTCATGCTGATATCGGCACTGACTTAGGCGCCGACTTAGGCGCCGAGTCCGGCGCAATAGACGGACTCGGCGGACAGGCTGGCCCCGAAGCGCGTGAGCATTCGGTCCCAGATCTCACCCCGATGATGGAACAGCGCATTCAGGAGACCCTCGAAAAAGTCGCCTGGGAAGCCTTCTCCGATCTGTCGGAATCAATCGTCAAGCAGGTCATGGGTCGCGTGGAGCAGATCGCCTGGGAAGTCATTCCCGAGATGGCCGAGACCCTCGTGCGTGAAGAGATCCGCAAGATGAAGGGCGACGACAAGTAGGCGCAGATCAGCTTTTCTCGCGGTCTACTTAAACCGTCGCGCCCGAATTGGGTGCGGGCGGGTTGAAACGCCCGCCTGCGATAGACTCCGCGGCCCGTTGTCGCCCATCCGCGGCGAGCAACCAGATACGGAGTCCCCGCGTGTCCGACCAATCCCAAGCCGCACCGAGCGCCCCACCCGTCTCCGACTGGTCCGCGCTCCTCGATCTCGCTCTAGCCGAAGATGTGGGTCCTGGAGACGTTACCAGCGACGTCGTGATCGATGCAGCTCGACGGGGTCGAGGCCGAATCGAGGCACGTCAACCGATGGTCGTGTGTGGTTTGCCTATCGCGCGAGAAGTCTTTCGTCGCGTGGATCCCGACCTCGTCGTCGAATCGATTGACGGAATCGAAGATGGGGTCGTCGCTGAGGCCGGGCAACCGCTGCTTCGAATTCACGGACGTTATGGATCAATCCTAACCGGCGAACGGACCGCACTCAATTTCATGGGCCGACTCTGCGGAATAGCAAGCCAGAGCCAACGCCTCGTCGATCTAGTCTCCGACCTCTCAGTCCAATTGGTCGACACCCGGAAGACGACCCCAGGATGGCGATTGCTTGAAAAATATGCGGTGGCTGTAGGCGGCGGGCTGAATCATCGAATAGGCCTCTACGACGCACTACTCGTAAAGGACAATCACATCGCGGCGGCGGGCAGTCTAGACCTCGCCATTGTCCGCGCGGTTCAAAACTCGCCCGAGGGCTTGCCCGTCCAGATCGAAGTAGAAAGCGAGGCCTCTGCGGACCGCGCGATCGAACTCGGATGCAATTTTCTCCTACTCGACAACATGACGCCGGAAACCATCGCGAAGATCGTCGATCGCCACTCGAAGAACGTCGTACTCGAAGCGTCTGGCGGAATCCACGAGGGGAATCTTCGCGCGTATGCCGAAACGGGCGTCGCTCGAATTTCCATGGGCGCCCTCACCCATTCGGTCATGTCCACAGACGTTGCACTCGAAATTGATCTCGAAGACGGCGACCTGGACGAATTCCCTAGCGAGTCGGCGCAAGCATGAGCGACGCGACCACCGGATCCAGTGCGATCCTTGCAGCGCTCCGCGCAGCCGGAAGCCAAGCAATGTCCGGGGAGGCCCTCTCGGAGACGCTCGGCGTCTCTCGGGCCCAAGTGTGGAAGCATGTCGGCGCGTTGCGCAAGCGCGGCTACGAGATCGAAGGCGAGCGGGGGGACGGCTATACGCTTCGCGGCGTACCCGACCGGCTCTACGCCGACGAAGTACAGAACGGCCTCGACACGCGATGGGTCGCACAGAACATCGAGCACCTCGAAGAGACGGACTCAACGAACCGCGTCGCATTCGACCTTGGTCGCCAAGGCGCTCCCGCCGGCACCGTCGTCATCGCCGAAGCGCAGAGCGCCGGTCGTGGACGCCTCGGCCGCGCATTCTACTCACCAGCGCACCAGAACATCTACTCCTCGACGCTATTACGCCCGACGTGCTCGATTGCAGATACACCGACCCTAATCCTCGGGGCCGCCGTCGCGGTCGCTGAGAGCGTCGCAAAGTTTCTCGGCGATGAAGAATCCGTCGAAATCAAATGGCCTAATGACGTGCTGATTCGGCAGCGCAAAACCTCCGGAATCCTGATGGAAAGCAGCGCCGAGG
>Ga0209632_10004736_pt1 | contig 11988 bp, 10 predicted proteins | sample COG_10_FD_184754 | JGI IMG/M metagenome (GOLD analysis project Ga0209632, IMG submission 184754) | Pelagic Microbial community sample from North Sea - COGITO 998_met_10 (SPAdes) (version 2) | ecosystem: Environmental > Aquatic > Marine > Neritic zone/Coastal water | place: Helgoland, sampling...
AAATGTAAAATTGGATAAGACAGTAGTAGAGAATGAACAAATTTTAGAATAAAAAAAAAGGATATAGAAAATTTTCTGTATAATTGGTAAATGGAAAGAATCGAGTATTTAAATCGGTTAAAAAACCAAATAGAAGGAATGGAGAAGCATCATCAAATAGAGATATTAAAAATATTGTCAAAGAATCTATGTAAATTGAATGAGAACAAAAACGGAGTATATGTGAATATGACATTTTTAGAACAACCAATAATAGAAGAATTGGAAGAATATATCAAGTATATGAAAGAGCAAGAAGAGAATTTAAATACAACAGAGTATCAAAAGGAAGAGTTTAAGAATTCATATTTTATAGAAAAAGAAGATAAAGAGAAGATGCCTATTACATATAGTGTAGTAAATTAAATGGCAGCGTATATCCAGTCTTTACTTTTTGAACCAAATAATATGTCATCAAAAGATGTAATTGACGACATACGTGAAATAATGTTAAGTGCCGATTTTAAGAAGAAATATAGAAAGGAGGAAAACCCCGTCGAAGAAGTCAGTATAATAGAAGAAGTAGCAGTAGAAGAGGAAAAGGAAGAATTGAGAGAGGAATATTTAAAACCATATCAAAAAGATACATTATTTTGGTGTTTATATATAGCAAAAAATGGATATGATGAATATAAAGAAATCAGATATAATTATGGTTCAAAGCAATTAGAAATCCAGAAAAAGATGAGTGAACAATTAAAAAGGAATATGGTATTATTAAAGAATGTGAATATTCGAATAACGAAAGCGACGGGACAAGAAATATTATCAGATTTGCTAACAGAAACCCGAAAAACAGGAATGTATGTGCTGTACGGATATGCCATCTGTTATGAAATGAATTTAATCTTGTTGCATCCAAGTGGAGAATATTATTTGGAAATATTTTCGGACCAAGATGTGGAAGAAGTGCCAATGTATATATTGCAAAAAGATGAACGAGAAACCTATTCAATAAGAGAAAAAGAAGTCTCATTGGAAGAATATAAAGAGATTCAAGAAAAGAAGTATCGTTTAGAGAGTCATTTACGTCCATTGAAAGCGGTATCAAATTATAAAGCGGAAGAGTTAAACGAAGTAGGAAGAGCGGTAGGAATAGATATAAATTCAAAAAAAAGAACGAAAGCAGAATTATATGAGGAAATAACAAAGAAAATTCAATGGTATTAAAATTGATAATAAATGAAATAGAAATAATATATTAACTAACTATATACGGATAATATATTATGGAAGGCAATGGACCGAAATCAGAAAAACAAATGACAGCAGCAGTAAAAAGTCAAATGCAAAAGAAATTAGATTTTGAAAATGTAGTGAAATTGTATTTAGAAAGTAATCCAGCATTAAAAAATGGTTATAAAAGTAGCGAATTAGAAATCCGATTTGGAACAAATCCGAAAGTAGCACGACCAACATCAAAGATAGAATATGATAATGTAGTGCAACAATTGTATGCGAATGGTTTCAAAACAGATAATATAAATGGAACGCAAAGTCTAAAAATCCAAAATGAATATACAGATAAAAGAACTGGACAAAATAAACTATCGAATGTGCGTGCAGAAATAACGGGAACGGATTTAATTCAAGAATATTGTAAAACGAATGATTTGCAAAAATTGATAAATTTACCGTCCACGACATATAATAAAATCAAGTTTACACAAAAGATGCCAGCACAATTGGCATCAGGAGAAATGGTAAGGAAGGTAGACATGGAAGATTTTAATTTTCGAGTATCTTATCAAACAGAACAGGATTATCATACACATACCAATTTGGCACGAGATATATTATCAAAATGGACAGATTCAAAGAAAATATTTCGTGCATTAAATCGAGTGCAATTTAGACATGAAGAATATCCAATAAATGTAGATTTAAGTGTAGTTCGAAGTTCAAAGAAAATGGATAGAATAACATTGCCGAAATATACAATTCAAGAAGCGGAAGTATTTACAAATGTAGAACAGTATGAAATAGAATTAGAAGTCGATAATAGTAAAGTAGGAGTAAATACAAATTATAATACAGTAGCACGTTTAATGAATGCTTTACGAAAGTGTATTCGAATAGTATTGTGTGGAATTCAAGGAAGTCAGTATCCAATATCATATACAGAAAAAGGAGAATTACAACAAAGTTATATGAAGTTGGTTCATGGTCCAAATTATGAAATCCCGAGACGAGTGTATCCAAAAGATTTTATAGGTCCAGGTTCATATACATTACAGATGGAAAATATATTGGAAGTGAATGAAAATAGTAATGTGTCGAATATTCGTAATAACTATACGGTAACAGATAAAGCAGATGGTGATAGAAAATTATTATATATAGGAGAAAGTGGAAAAATATATTTAATAGATACAAATATGAATATAGTATTTACAGGAACAAAAACGACAGAAAAGACCATATTTAATAGTATTTTAGATGGAGAACATATAGTATATGATAAATTGGGAAAATATTTGAATCAATATGCAGCATTTGATATATATTATGTAAATAAAAAGTCAACCCGTGATTTCGAATTTGTAAAAACAAAAGAGGTAGATTTGGAAGAAGGAGAAATCGATGATAAAAAGTATCGTTTAGATTTATTATTTGAATTTGTAGAAAAACATTTGAAACCACAATCAATAATGGATAAAGCACATACAGGAGAAGTATCAACGGGTGTAAATAGTAAACCATTACCAATAATGATAACATGCAAAGAATTTTATTATGAGAATGAACAAAATAATATATTCGATGGTTGCTCAAAAATTATGTCGAATGTAGCAGATGGATTATATAAATATAACACAGATGGATTAATATTTACACCATGTTCATATGCGGTATGTGGAAAAGAAATAGGAGGAATGTCAGGTCCATTATATAAAACAACATGGGAACACTCATTTAAATGGAAACCAGCGGAATATAATACAATAGATTTCTTGGTATCAACCAAAAAAGATGAAAAAACAAAAAAGGACGAGGTGCATAATGTATTTCAAGAAGGAAAGAATATGCAGGGATTACAAGATGTAGTTCAATATAAAACATTAATCTTGCGTTGTGGATTCGATGAAAAGAAACATGGTTATTTAAATCCATTTAATGATATAGTAAATGATAATATACCATCAGTAGATGATATAGATAATGATGAAACCTATAAGCCAGTTCCATTTCAGCCAACGAATCCATTTGATGAGAAAGCGTCATTATGTAATATATATTTAAAGACCGATGGTTCCAAATCATACATGTTGACCGAAGAAGGAGAATATTTTGAAGAAGATACCATAGTAGAATTTAAATATGTGCCATCAAATAAAGAAGGTTGGAGATGGATACCATTGAGAGTAAGATATGATAAAACAACAGAATTTAAAAATAAGTTGAAGAATTATGGAAATGCATATCATGTAGCAAATAGTAATTGGCATTCAATTCATAATCCGATAACAGAAGAAATGATATCAACGGGGTTAAATATACCAGAATACGTGAATAATGATGAAGTATATTATAATCGTTCAAATATGGAAACCTCAACCCAGGGTTTAAGGGATTTCCATAATTTATATGTAAAATCGAAATTAATAATGGGTGTATCGAATCGTGGAGATACATTGATAGATTACGCAGTAGGAAAATCGGGTGATTTACCAAAGTGGATAAGGTCGAATTTAAAATTTGTTTATGGAATCGATTATTCAAAAGATAATATAATGAATCAATTAGATGGAGCATGTGCCCGTTATTTAAATTTTAATAAAAAGTATAAACGAATGCCAGGAGCAATATTTATTCATGGTGATAGTAAAGAGAATATAAGAAATGGCGAAGCATATAAAACGGAAAAAGATAAACAAATATCCAAAGCAGTATTCGGTTCTGGTCCCAAAGATATGACAATATTGGGAAAAGGAATATATAAGAATTATGGAATGGGTGAATCGGGATTTAATGTAAGTTCATGCCAATTTGCATTACATTATTTCTTTGAAGATGAAGGAACTATGCATTCCTTTTTAAGAAATGTAGCAGAATGCACAAAAGTGAATGGTCGTTTTATAGGAACATGTTATGATGGAAAGACAGTATTTAATTTATTAAAGAATAAAAAGAAGGATGAAAGTGTAAGTATATTTAAAAATGACCATAAAATGTTTGAATTAACAAAGAAATATGACCAAACAGGATTTCCAGATGATGAAATGAGTATAGGATATCCAATACATGTATATCAAGAAACAATCAATAAAGTATTCCGTGAATATTTGGTGAACTTTGATTATTTAATACGAATAATGGAAGATTATGGTTTTGTATTGATAACAGATGAAGAAGCAACACAAATAAATTTACCAAAAGCAACAGGTTTATTTTCAGAATTATTTACATTAATGGAATCAGAACTAAAAATGCAGCCGAAAAAGAAAGCAGATTATAAAAAATCAATGTACATGTCAGAAGAAGAAAAGAAGATATCATTTATGAACCGTTATTTTGTATTTAAAAAGGTAAGAAATGTAGATGTAAAAAAAATGGGTGAAATAATAAAGAAGCAAACAAAAATAGAAGAAGAATTAGGAGAAACTGTAGTAGAAGAGATGGAAAAGAAAGTAGAAGAAATGCCAAAGAAGTTAAAAATCAAAAAAACGAAGAAAAAAATAGTGCTTCAAAATTTTGAAACACCGAAAGAAGAATGAATAATAAAGTGATATAAATATAATAGTATAAAAATATTATCGATAATATTTTTTTACGAAATGACTTATTATATATTACCAAGAACAAATTATTTTATTTATAAACATATAGATTATATAGAACGGGAAACATCAGCAGAACCAGTAATATCATATTCATTATCGCATTATTTATATGAAATAAAGAAAAAATTAGAAGAACGAGAAAAAGATTGGGATATATATAAAAAATATACGAATCCATATGAATATGTGCATGGGTTAGTCCCGCAAAAAAAGAAATGTGTATCAAAATATAAACCATTATCGCGGTCATATTTTAAAATGATAGAGATAATGAATACATTTGATATAAATTATGATGGAAAAAAAATAAATACATTTCATTTGGCGGAAGGTCCAGGTGGGTTTATAGAAGCAATAGCAAATAAACGAAATAATAAAGATGATAAATATATAGGTATTTCATTATTAGATGATAAAAATGACCCGAATATTCCAGCATGGAAAAAGACAGATATTTTTTTAAAAACACATAAAAATGTATATATAGAACGTGGAAAAGATAATACAGGAAATATATTATCATTAGAAAATTTTGCAGATTGTAAAGAGAAATATGGTTCATCTATGGATTTAATAACTGGAGATGGAGGATTTGATTTTTCAATAGATTTCAATAAACAAGAAGTAAATATAGCAAAATTGCTTTTTTCACAAATGTGTTATGCATTAACATTACAAAAGAAAGGGGGAACATTTGTATTAAAAATATTTGATTGTTTTATGCAACATAGTATAGATATATTATATATATTGTCTTCGTTTTATGAAAAAGTTTATATAATGAAACCAAATACAAGTAGATATGCAAATTCTGAAAAATATATAATATGTAAAAATTTTCAACATGTATCATCGGAATCATATTATGGCTATTTATACAAAGCATTCCAAAAAATGACAAATACAATAGAAACAGAAAATATATCAAGATTTTTATCAGTGCCTATTACAAACTATTTTTTAACAAAATTAGAAGAATTTAATGCAATATTTGGGCAACAACAAGTAGAAAATATTCATTATACAATTACATTAATAGATAATAAAAGTAGTCAAGAAAAAATAGAAAATATGATAAAAAGTAATATACAAAAATCAACTCAATGGTGTATAAAACATAATGTGCCACATAATAACTTTACAAGTTTGTCGTATACTCCAGAAAATGTATTTACTGGATTATTATAAAAATTGATAAATAAATATAAAGTATAGGAGTATGTAATTACAATGTGGATATATTCAAATTCACACTATCAAACATTATATAATAAATATGCTATTATAAAATATGTAAAAGGTTATGGTAAAAAATATAATTATGGTATAATAGAGAAAATACATACTGATTCAAAACAATTACAAATAATAAATAATGATAATTCAAGAACATTAATATCGTTTGAATTAATAAAAAAAGTTATGATTCCTTCTTTTGTTTAAATTTTACACAATCAATATATAAATTTTTATATAAATCACAGATATGTTTATTTTCTTGATTATATTTTTCATTACACGTATCTATAAATGAATACTCCAATTTACATAATTTTTTATATTTTTCAGGTACATCTTTAATGTCATCCATAATAATACATAATAATATAATTTTTTATATTATTAATAGACAAATTACATAATATTGGCGAATGTAGTAGGTGTACATTTTTGCATGTCATCGCTATATTTGTTAAAAGTAGGGGTCTTTTTAAGAGGATATCCTAATTTATCCTTAATAGTATAACCATTTGCAGGAACACCATATGCAAGAGCATTTGCAACAGAAAGACCTAAAGCATTTGTATAAGTAGCAGCAGCGTCAGTAATAGTATTATATCTTCTTCGAGTGATTAAATCACCAGCAGAAACAGCACCTTGGTTAGCGAATTGGTAATTGCTGGGTTTATAATATAATTTACTATATTTCAATTGAAGACCAGCATTCGTAGTAGAATGGAAGGTCTTAATAGTGTTATCATCTGATAGAATATTTATTGTATTACCCATACCACCATGGGAACCACATCTATAATATAATGTATCAGGCGCATCATTAGGAACAGTAAAAACAATCGTGCCTTGAGCAGTGCCATTATTAGTAATACCATCATTATAATCATTTGCAGATAGACGAGCCTCACCATTATCAGCCGTGGTTTGAATATAAAAAGGGTGTGCAGCCTCATTAATAGTTAAATTATAAGTGGAACCTCTATAAAATGTAAGAACGGGATTATTAGTAGCATTTGTATATTCACCACCAGTAAATGTAAATACATTACCAGTTGCAGCTCCTATAACTGCAATTGTATAATTATATGTATTATTTTGAATTGCATTTATGGGATAAGTGCCATTGTTAATTCCAAAAGCCTGTTGCATAATGTTATCTTCTACAATAAATTGTGGGAATTTACCAGAACCACTTGCTGGTTGTGTCCATGCAGGATTACCTTGTTCGTCATTTGGAATAGTATAATTTGCGGGCGGATGAAGACCCGCGTCAGTTCTAAAACTTTGAAATTCAACTTGATTACTACCATTATCAAAAGAAATATTTAATAATAAGGTTAATACATCTCTATATGGGTCGGGATTAAGTCCAACTTGATTTTTTGTATAAAAATGATTATTTGCAATCATCGCAAGTTTTAATAATTGGTTAATTTCTCCAAGTTCATAATAACCCATTACAACATTAACTGTATGTTCAGTATCATCAATCCATTTATATTTAAAAGAAGTATTGGTAGAAATATAATATTTTTTACAATGATTCAGACCAGAGGGTGAATAAACATTTTGACTTGTAGTTCCAGAACCAGGTTTGGCGGTAGAATCACCACGACGAATATAATTATATTGATTTTGATTAAAAGATAAACTGCGACTATCTAAATATTGTTTGGAAGAAGTATAATAATTATCAGTATTGCGAGAACTATCAAATTTCTTTCTAATCATACCACTACTACGAACTCTGTTTTTTGCTTTTTCAGCAGGAGACATAATAACGCTACAATTCTCGAAGTTTTCACAAGAATTAGTAGAGGTATTATCTTGTGTATTATTGGCTAAACCATTTGGATTTGTAGCATTACTATTATTAATGGTTCCATTTGGTCTATTAAAAATATCAACTTTTACAGATGTGCGTGGATTACAAGTGTCATCAGTATTAGAGACTATTTCTCTACGATAAATTTTTAAAGGGTTCGCTCTAAAATAATTTACTTTTGTATTATCAGATAAATCATTTTTTTTAATCATAGATTGAATTTGGTCAAAAGTTTGGCCTTTCCATTCCACTAAAGGTTTTTTACTCATTTGAACGATGGTAGACATAATTTATTTATAATATATATATAGAATTATAATATATTATAAACCCTAATAAATATATTATATTAGATACTCTATCTTAAATAAATATGAATTTTGCAATCGATTTAAATAATTTTGGGTTAGAAAACCTTTCTTTTTTGGATTCAAAAAAAAACATCATCATGGAAGGACATTTTACAAAATTAAATTTTTTAACTGAATGGTTTACAATGAATGGATTGTATTTTAATTTTCCTATAGAAATTAAGAATATTTCATTAGGCGAAAAGAATATTGTGAAATTCGATGCATATACAAAAAACAATATTTCAATAATACAATATTTTTCTACATTAGAACAAAAATTATTAGATTTTTATTCAATAATAAAAGGAAAATCTTTGAAAAAAAATAGTTTACTAACCAAACAATTATATAGTGGTCATATGAAAGTAATAATAGAAAATGTATCATTATATTCAGGCTTAAAACAATTAATTTTAAAAATATCAGGTATTTGGGAAACTGATAATGAAATTGGGATTACTTATAAATTATTTGAAGGAGAATCTATAAATCTATAATAATAAATACAATTTTTTATTATTATATACCCATCTTCATACCACCACCTCGTCTTTTCTTTTTAAATGGAACACTTCCTTTTATAAGGTTATGTTCCATATTTTTTTCAGAAATAGGTTTATAAGGCGTATTAAATGTAGAAACATTTACAAAACCACTATTAATATCGTATGAATATTTCAGGTCATTAATTGTGCTAATACCATCTTTATAATTGTATGCATATTTCTTATATTCATTATAATTTACAGTTCTACTGACTCCATCATGAAAATGCATAATATTCTTGTCATATATTTTAAAAAATTTATCTCTATCTATATTTATTCTACGTGCTTCGGCTCTTTTCTGAAATGCATTATCTTCATACCCCCAAGCCCATAGATTCGGAAACCCATCTGTTTTTTCAAAATCTTCTGCTTTAATTGAAACTATACCTCCTAATGTATGCGTAAACCCATAAAAATGTTTTATATTACCAATAGTAGTATCATAATTTAAAAAATTTTTACAAAATGGCATTGTATCAATATCATTAAAAATTAATGTTATTTGTTTATAATCATCAGGATATGTATTTTTTACGAATAAAAACCCGATATTTTTCATGGCACCTCTATTAAAATCACGTTCATCACATTGATGAATATACAATATTTTATAATCAGTTTCATTGTAATCACTCATTATACATTTCATATGATTTGAAAAAAATATTTGGTGTTGTTCTCTATCACGATATGGAATAATAAATATTAATTTTGGAACAATAATAGCGTCCTTCTTCTGATTCAACTCTTCAACTTGCATTTTGATTGTTTCTTTTTCAATATTATAATTATTAAAGTTATCATCATACGGTTTTATTACTAATTTAATATTTTCTTTTTCCATTTTAACTATACATATATTACCCTAAATTAATATTAAAAAAACATTAAGATGAATATGTCTATCCATATTAAACAGCGCACTTATATTTTTGTGCAATTGCTTTTGGTATCAAAATTTCCTTTAAGGTTTCTAATTTTTTAAAACATTTATTAATGGTAACTTCACTTACTCCACAAATTATCTTTATATCTTGTTTTGTGGTTTCTAAATTACAATTATTACATACAAAATATACAATTCCCGCTGCAATTGCATGTGGTATATTATCAGTAATTAGATTTTGTTCTTCTACTTTCTTTGCAATAAATTTAGATAACATTGTTAATTCTCCCGTAATATGCAATCTACTGCAATATCTTTCAATAAATGAACTTGGTAATGTAATACACAGGTCTGCTTGTTTTGACGGGTCTACATTTCTTTCAATATTATGTAATATATTTACTGCCATGGTGCAACCATTTGTAGCACTGGCTTTATCTAAATGAAATATTTCAGCAATTTCATGGGCTGTTCTGGGACAACCATTTAATCGACAAGAAAGATAAATGGACGCTGATTTTATACCATCTCTATTTAAACCTCTAAACATTTTTTGTTCCGAAATGTCTTTATGTATAACCATAGCATCATCTATAAATATCTTTGGTATTCCTGAATTTTGTGCCATAATAGTAATAAACTGAAATTCATCATATAACGATTTTTCTTTATGTGGCATTGATTGCCATTCTAACCATTTACGAATCTTTTTCATTTCATACGTAGATTTATTGCTACATAATACTTTACAACCGAAAGATGATTGCATTAATAGTGGATTGATTGGATTTCCACATCTGGTTGGGTCATTTGCATTTTTATCATCAGCACCGTAATACCTCCATTCAGGTGAGTAATCTAAAATATCTTTATAAATGATACCACATTTAGTATTAGTACATGTAGGAAACCCATCTTCCATAATCATTAAATATGAATTACATGCATGGCATAAATTATCATCTTTAGGAGTAGAATATACACATTCAATCTTTTTATTATCTTGTGATTCAATTTCTGACTTATCGTTATCAAATATATTCCATAAGTCTTTTTTATTTATGTGAGTATGTCTATCATGCTTCTTTTTTTTTGTTTTTTTATTATTTTCTTTTTCCTTATCTTTTTCATTTGATGTAGGAAAAACTATTGGGTTAATTTTTATATATTCATCATTTACATTTTGTATTAATACTTCATTATCATTTTCATTTTCATTTTCATTTTCCTTAATTGGTTCATTTATAATTTCTTTATTTTCAGGAACTTTTATAAAAAACTTTCTACCAGTAATACCAGGTATTGATTCTACATTTTTGTTAGGAACTCTTATAGTAAATTTTCTACCAGTAATACCAGGTATTGATTCTACATTACTTTGATTATTAAGAGGAACTTTTATAAAGAATTTTTTACCAGTAAACATTTTTATAAAATAATTTAAAGTGTATATTCTAATCAATTTTTTTATGTCTATATATCAAACGAATAAAGAAAAATGAATAATTTACCGATGGGAGGATTATCAGATAGTCTTATGTCCAGTATGTGCACTGCAAAAGGGACTGGAGACCAATTGCAAGATATTAATAAAAGTATACGTGAAGTGAAAGATGCTAAATGGGTTAGTGCTACTAAAGAAACAATTGATAAAATGTGTTCTTATTTAAACAATGGCGCTAAACCATGTGAAAATAATGGTTATGGAGATGATACCCCACCTCTTCCTAAAGATTATGTTAAAGATATTGCCAGAAGAAAAGTTCATGATTATGTTAAGGAATTTTCACCCGCAAACCTAATTGACTATTTAACAGAATATCCAGATGTTAAAAAAACACCTGCTGAAATAAAACGAGAAAGAGAAACTGCTAAAGAAGAGAAAGATAAATGCGATTGTCATTGTCATGATGCAGCTAAAGCTGATAAAGAAAACGATGATAATGTAGATGAAAGTAGTGAGTTAGAATCCATTGCATCTGGTTTAGCTGGAGGAATAGCTATTCTAAATTCTAAAACTAATAATACTATGAGTGGTGGAAGTGGTATTGCCGAAAGTTTACAAGCCCAAGTAGAAACGCCAATGGAAGGTGTAAACGACCAAGCAGAAACAACAATGGAAGGTGTAAAAGACCAAGTAGTAGCAGCAGTAGAGGGTGCAAACGACCAAGCACAAACAGCAGTAGATGGCGCAAACGACCAAGTAGCAGCAGCAGTAGAGGGTGCAAACGACCAAGCACAAACAGCAGTAGAGGGTGCAAACGACCAAGCACAAACAGCAGTAGCAGACGCAAAAGTTCCTTCATTACAAGATATG
>Ga0209632_10004750_pt1 | contig 11971 bp, 8 predicted proteins | sample COG_10_FD_184754 | JGI IMG/M metagenome (GOLD analysis project Ga0209632, IMG submission 184754) | Pelagic Microbial community sample from North Sea - COGITO 998_met_10 (SPAdes) (version 2) | ecosystem: Environmental > Aquatic > Marine > Neritic zone/Coastal water | place: Helgoland, sampling...
CCATCACGACTCCTTCCTTCAGCAGGTTGTCTTGTTAAATTCACCATAGGACCAATCGAACGACTGTGTTGTTTGTCATTGACCATATGCTTCAATCTTTGATAAAACACTGGTCCCATGAAGATATTTGTCTCCATTTGATCGCCAGAAAGACCATCATACAACACTTCGTTTCCGTAACTTTCATACCCTAAATTTTGTAGTTCTTTGGAAATAGTCTTTACATCCAGATCTCCAAAACTAGTTCCATCTCCAAATAATCCTAACTCGAGAAGAACTTTACCTAGAAGCGTTTCCTTGAGTTGTCCAATGGTCATTCTTGATGGAATCGCATGAGGATTAATAATGACGTCTGGTCGAATACCATCTTTGGTAAACGGCATATCACATTCCGGAATAATATTACCAACCGTACCCTTTTGACCATGTCTCGACGACACCTTATCACCTAGAACCGGTTTGCGGAAAGTGCGAATGCGCACCTTGGCAAAATTATATCCGTCACCATTACGTCCTGTGTAATTCTTGTCAATATATGTCTCTTCTGTGGTTCGAAAGGTTTTACTTTGATCCTCATATTTAATTGTTTTTGTTGGATCATTTCGGTTCTCTTTAATTGGAACAATTTTAGCAATGATGACATCGCGGTTTTCAACGAGCGAATTTTCGGGAATAAATCCCTGGGAGTTCAATTTATCGTAATTACCAAATTTCACACCTTTTGTTTTCGCAGGATTAGGTTTACAACGAATAATCTCGTCACGAATAATATTCTTATCTTCATCCTTTTCTGTATGATAAATTGTCGCACTAAATAGACCCCGATCAATAGAACCTTTGTTAATTAACACCGAATCTTCCTGATTGTAACCACTATGTGACATAATGGCTACGTGAATTTGCGTTCCAGAAGGAAGTTTGTTTAGTTCTAGAAAATTCATAAGACGTGTATCTACCAATGGACGAGACGGATAGGTCAATACATAAGATGTCTTATCCATGCGCCGTTCGAAATTTGTGGCGTATATACCCATTGCCTGCTTTCCCATAGCACATTGATATGTATTTCTTGGTGCTTGATTATGATCAGGAAAAGGAATACACGACGCTAGAACCCCGAAAATAACACTTGGGTGAATTTCACAATGCGAATATTGAATAGACGCATCTTTATGTAAATAACCATTCTTATTTTTCATTGCTATTGTGGTATAATCTTGCTCTTCTGGATCAATGTATTCGATCACCGCATTATCCAACTTACATTCGGTAATCAAATCATTCCAGTTTAACTCATTTGAACGAAGTTTCGCGATTATATCCTTTGTAATAAGTGCCTTATTGTCCTTTACACGTAATACCGGACGGGTTAGACGACCACCATCGTTACATATTCTAATTTCCAGTCGTTTGTAATCAAATACAATTGAAGTATATACATTAATAATACCCTTACATTTTTTTTCACGAATATCGTTGTAAAATTCGATTGGAGTTGAAGTCACACCCATCCAGCATCCATTGATGAAAATTTTGACTTTTCCGTGAAGTTCACCTGGTGTCACTTGATCCACCTGGACTATTCTTGGCAATATATAATCATGTAACGAACGACTGTTAGTTGGAATAGTAATGTGCGCCATGTAACTAATGTTCTTAACAATACCAATCGACTGACCCTCTGGTGTTTCAGCCGGACACAAGAATCCCCATGTAGTATTATGTAGTTTACGAGGAGCAATCAACTCACCACTCTTCTCTAATGGCGTGTTAATTCTACGCAAATGACTCAAACTGGATACATAGGTTAGTCGATTTAGCACTTGGGCAACACCAACCTTACTACTATTTGCCTGCTTGATACTGAAATCACCTGTAGATAAAGCGCGGGAAATACCGTTTTCGATAGTCATTGACTTCATTATCTTGTAAATATTCGTCATATTAATGATGTTTTCGTAATCCTCTGACGAACGCCACGAACCATTATTAATTTCACGCACAATCTGCTTTTGCATCTCTTTTACCAACTTGTTGAAATAATTACGAAACAAATTATTCAATAATGTTCCAGTTAGTTCAATACGCTTGTTTAAATATGAATCACGATCGCAAGGAGCAATCCACCCCAAACTAGTTTGGAGAAGTTTATTTGCCATATAACCCAGCATATATAACTTCTGGACCTTGGTAGTACAATGTGGGTAAAGATCATTGTTTAGTACCTCTATCGCAAATTCACGCTTCTTTTGAGCACCCTTCTCCTTATCCATATTAATAGGAGTATACGCAACATAAGAAGTAATATGGCGAATCGCATCTTCTTGTGTCATGTACTTATTCGCATCTATAACTGATGCCTGAAGACATTGCGTTAATTCCTCATATTTACTATCTTCGACATCTAAAATGATATATTGGCAAATGTCTTTATCGCTCATCACTCCTAATGCTCTAAACAATACAAATAGTTCAATCGGTTGTTTTACACGGGGAATTTGAATAAAGAGACCGTGTCCGAAACCGTTGTTTTTACTAGCAATCATCATCTCAATCTGCTTTGGTGAAATACACTTGTAATCGGGAACAGACTTGATCTCAGCATACCATGTCCACTTTGTGGTATTCTTTCCATCAAAACAGGATACACGATTCTCAGCAGCACGTTCTTGACCCAATACCGTCTTTTCAGAACCCTTTACAATGAAATAACCACCACAGTCCATCTCACACTCCCCTGTATGAGAAGGATGAATATGATTGTTTTGCTTTAAAATACAAATGGAAGAACGCAACATAATAGGCATTTTTCCAATGTTGATCTTAGGCAACGTTTTGTAAATAATACGCGGATTGTCCATAGTCTCATTGTTTCGAATAGTATACTTAATATTCAAATCAATTGCCATCGTAGAAGCATATGTGAAATTACGTAATTTTGCTTCGTCGGGCAACATGATTTTCGTAGCACCATTGTTTTCATGAATTTGTGGAGGATATAGTTTAAAATTGTCAAAGGAAATGTCGACTTCCAACATATATTTCTCCTTGTCGGGAACAAAGTCATTTTCGGAATGTATATTTACCGGATTAAACATTTGAATAGTACGCTGAATTTGATAGTTTACAAAATTATTATAAGACTCGATTTGATGACGCACCAATCGCTCCAAATGTTGTCCACGAAAATAAGACTCGATTATTTCGAATGGTTCCTCCGTATAATTATCCAAATGCGATAAAACATTCTTTTCAATTTCATCTAGTTCGGGAATATTATTAACTGGTTCTGGTTCTACTTCAGGCAGCACCTTTTTTGCCTTCTTAATACGAATCGTTTTACCCTTTTTCATGGGAACAATATTCGGATTACTCATTCGAGAGTGAACTGAAGAATCACAAGAAACCTTTTCCATTGACATCATTTTTTTGATAGTAGATATTAACATATCATAAGAATCAATTTTTTATGTTGTTTCATTAAGTTATAATTATTACGATAAAATGGTTATTTTTCAAATGTATATTACACATTTGAACATTTAAAACGCCGATTAATAATATAAAATTGATATAGATATAAATATAATAAATAATATAAAAAAGACAAATGGATTTTGAAATAACAGGTGAATGTAAATTATGTAAAGGAAATATGGAACATGAATGCTTTCATTTTTCAAATAAAAATGGGGATATTGATATTTGTGCTAGTTGTGGAGATTGTATGAAATATTTGGAAAAAGACTTAATTAAAGACAAAGTAAAGTTTATGCGAAAAATAAGATGCGACAATTGTAATTTTCGTATTTGTAATATTAATGATAATTCGGTATGTTTATGGTGTTTAAATGATGATAAAATTTTAAGACATACAGTTGTTTATGGTAAATATAATGGAAAAACACACGCATTTGTATTACAAAATGACTTTAGTTATTGTATTAGTCAAATCGAGTTTAGAAGTAAAAAAAATTATGATGAAACCAAATTAACACATTTAACAAAAAAGGTATTAAATAATGTTTCACATAGAAATCGTTATAGTCCATTACCATTTGAAGATAAAAGTATAAATAAAAGATGGTTGTAAATATTAAAATGGGTGTTTGAAATGAGAAAAGGTGTAAAAACATGTAAACCGCATTATAATTATATGTATCTACAAGTTATTATTTTGTATATACCAAATAACTTCTCTAGTATTGTTTTTTTTCGATAATGTAAATTTACAGCAACTATAGAGTCACGATAATCTGGATTTACCACACATACATGACATAGACTAGTGTTATTTTCTTGACAGATTCGATGTCGAATACAGAGTTGTATTGCGCAAATATTACAACAATATAACGAGTCTAGTAAACAATCATCTGTCCCACATTTTAGACTATATTCATGTACGGGACTCACTTTACGATGTGAAGCAACTTTCCCGTTTCGTCTTTCCATATTTGTATTGGATTGGTTGTATTTAATTATAATATAACCAATAGTTCAATTTTATTATTTGTAATTTGCGATAAAATATATAAATACAACTATTACAACACATATAATGGCTGAAAAATTTGTCGAAATATTAGATCAAATACAAGAACAAAAAAATAAGCAATATGGTGATTTTTATCATTATATGAGAATGATCGATATGTATTATTTTCAACAACAATTACATCATCCACTATTTTGTAATGAAACTCAAGTACTCTCCAGCGAACCGATGAAGGTTTCTCGTAAATTCAATAACGACGAATCTGGACTATTGTCTGAACGTTTATTTTCAGAATTGCCTAAGAAACAAGATACATCGCAAACACCCGAAACAAAACCAATTGTCAAGAAGACGAAAACAAAAACGATTGAGGTGGAAATCAATTCGATTGACGATTTACTGAAAATTATTGAAGAAAATGAATATAGCGAAGATACAGAATACAATATTGATCTGGAAGCGTTAAAAAAGATCCATGAAGAACTGAAACAATTAAATTCTATGGTGGGATTAGATGATTTTAAGAGTCAAATATTAAACCAATTGTTATATTTTATTCAAAATCTTCATGTTGGAATCGAATCGGATTATATGCATAGTGTTTTGTACGGTCCTCCGGGCACAGGTAAAACTGAAATTGCGACCATTTTAGGTAAAATGTATTCAAAAATCGGCATTTTAAAAAACAATGTATTTAAAAAAGTGAATCGCAGTGATTTAGTTGCGGGATATTTGGGACAAACCGCAATTAAAACGTCGAAGGTCATTGACGAATGTCTAGGTGGATGTTTGTTTATTGATGAGGCATATTCTTTGGCAAATAACTACGAAGGCGATAGTTTTACACGTGAATGTATTGATACTTTATGTGAATCGTTAAGCAAACATAAAGGTGAATTGATGGTTATTATTGCGGGATACAAAGAAGAATTAAAAAATAGTTTTTTTCGTGCGAATCGTGGTTTAGAATCTCGGTTTATATGGCGATTTTATTTGGAAAAATACGAATTTAAGGAATTATATAAAATATTTTTGAAAAAAGTCCAAGAAAACAATTGGAATCTAGAAGAAAATGAAAGCGAGCATATGAAATGGTTTAAATTACATTACAAGTTTTTTAAACATTATGGACGAGACATGGAGCAACTATTCTCTTATGTTAAAATTTGTCACGGAAGGCGTATTTATGGTAAGAAAATTGAAAAAAAATTAATTAGTTTGGAAGATATGAATAAAGGGTTTGAACAATTTAAAAAACATAGTTCGTTACATGAAGATGAAAAACCACAACTTATTGGGTTATATGTATAATTCGTTAAATATTGTTCTTTAGGTAAAATAAATGAATAAAACTATTTCCATAAATCCTGAATTATTTACATTTTCATCGTCCAAACGTAAATCGAAGAAACGAGAACCGAAAGATGGATCGGAAATTAAAGTAAAACCTCCCATTAGTGAAAAACAGAAAAATAAACAATTGAGAAAACAACATATTTTACGTCACTTACGTCAGCAACAAGAAAATAATTATAAAAAATTAATGGAAAGTGATGAACCGAAGAAACCGATTAAACAGTCATCTCCGGATTTAAAAAGTGATTTCAACGCATCGGTTGATTATTTTAAAAATTTACCTCAACCAAAACAGCAAGCAAATCATAATTACACTTCGAAAGTTCATCATGAACCCAACCAAAATTATGTATCGCAGTCATTACATTCGTCGATGGAACCACTTATACATAGTGATTCATTCGATGTAAATACTGGTGGAAATTCTATAAATTTGTCAAAACCTGTGTTTGGGAACGTATCTACTCCAACATGGGGATGTTTGAAAAATGGAAGTTTGCCTACATTTCGGGATTGGAAACGCGGGACACAAAAAGTTGTTCCGGATCATATCGGTGGCGGAAAAATGAATCAAGTAACTTCTATGATGAAGGCAAAAAAAGAGGTTCCTCAACCTAAATTGCGATATAGGAAGCAAAAAAAGACAATACGGAGAACATATAAAGTTGGTCGGTCTAAAGTTTTTTCAAAAATAGCTGTTTTGATTTCGAACAAAACGATACGTAATAATATTATGGACAAATCTCAACAATTAAAACAAATGCCTATTAACGATATTCGTAAATATTTGATAAAACATGGATTTATACGCGTTGGTTCAAGTGCTCCAAATGATGTGTTAAGAAAAATGTATGAAACATCCAAATTAATTTGTGGTGAAATTGAAAATCATAATAGTTCAAACTTACTGTATAATTATTTGAACGATGTATAAAAATAATATATACATTTGTAACATTGTATATATTGAAAATTTATTTGTAAATGAACCCTGCTACTGTTTTTACAATAAATATAATAAACCCTAACGTGGAAAATAATGTAGTACTACTATTGTATTCTTTATTATATTCGTGTTCTAGCATATTCTCTTGTTGAGTTAATTTCATTTCATAGTCATTTATGTAGTATTCATATTCATCGTTATTGTCTATAGAAATAGAAGTTTGGTATACTGGACGTTGATCTTCTGTGTCCCAAAATTGTCCATAATCGTTATGTTCATTGTTCATAAATGTAGATATATTGCTTCCATTGTATATTTGTGTCATTCTTACTAATTATCATTGAGTTAGATTATTTTTTTAACAAAAAAAGGCATTCAATTTTATTTCTTGGACTGACACAAAATTTTTATGATTTATTTAATAAATATAAATAGTATAATTCTAATTATTATAGTATGAGTGAATCTATTTATGGAGAATATACAAATTTAACTAAAAAATATCAAAAAACATATGGTAAAAACTGCGTTATACTATTACAAGTAGGAGCATTTTTTGAAGTATATGGGTTTCGAAATAGTCAAGGAGAAGTCCAAGAAAGCGAAATATGTGAATTTTCGCGCATTTGTAATTTAAATATTTCAGAGAAAAAGATTGATTATATGAATAAACAAGTGTTAATGGCAGGATTTCGAGATTATACTTTAGATAAATACTTGGAGAAACTTACATTATCTGGATTCACTGCCGTTGTTTATGTCCAAGAAAAAGTAGGAGATAAGATTATTCGGGTATTTGATAGCGTTCATTCGCCTGGTACATATATTTCCTACGACGAGGGAAACAATGATAAAATTACTAATAATATCGCCTGTATATGGATTGATGTTCATAAACCTATGTTACAAAATAGAAGTATGCTAAATAATGTTTCAAAAACGCGGGAAAATATTATTTGTGGAATTGCCATTGCGAACATTTTTACAGGGACGTCTTATATTACTGAATTTCAACAACCACTTACTATACAACCTTCCACGTTTGATGAATTAGAACGAGTTATTGCCACACATTCACCTAGCGAAATCGTTTTTATTTCACCATTTGATCAAGATAAGATAAACGCCATTTTACATTATTCCGGTATACAAAGTAGGGCAATCCATTGTGTCAATAGTTTAGATTCAGAAAAGGTAGATCATTGTACTCAACAAAAATTTATTTCTCATTTATTGGGCAAATTTTACGGAGAAGATGCCATGAACAATTGTGTGGAATTTAGCGTATATCCTACCGCAACGCAAGCATTTTGTTTTTTATTGGATTTTGTCCAAGAACATAATCCCAATTTAGTAAAAAACATTGCTATTCCTAAATTTCATAATAATAAGGAACTTCTATTGGCAAACCATACTTTGAAACAATTAAATATTTTAGATGATCATTCTTTAGATAGTACACAACATGGTCATTTGTCGTCTGTCAATTCATTTTTGAACAAATGTTGTACTCCGATGGGACGGCGCAAATTTTTCACACAATTGGTAAATCCTACTACCGATGAGAGTTGGTTACAAAAAGAATATGAAATGACTGCCGAATTACTGGACGAAACGATGTATTCTTATGTACCAACTATTCGTAAAATATTGGTTCAAATTCGTGATATTGAGAAAATATGTCGACAAATTGTCATGCGCAAGATTTATCCGTGCAGTCTTTATTATTTACATAAATCGATTCATCATGTACTCTCTATTTATGAAAGTATGAATGTCAATCCATCTATTCAAGAATATTTATTGGGTAATATAACTGATATTCAACATGTTATTTTAGAAGTGTCTAAATTCTTAGACAACCATTTATATTTAGACATTTGTAAATCTGTTTCTTCTATGACTATTTTTGAAGAAAATATTATTCAACCAGGAGTGAGCGATGATTTAGACACTTTATTGAAAAATGTCAAGGAAAATAACGAACTATTTGATTATATTCATCAATTACTAAATGAAGTTGTTCGATCTGAAGACAAAAGTGGTAAACCTATCGAATATGTGAAAATACACCAAACCGAAAAATCTGGCGCAAGTTTACAAATTACGAAAAAACGCGGATTGCTGTTGAAATCTTATATTCAAAAACATGGAGATGAAACTATTGAAAAATTAAACACAAAGTGGAAGGATCTTAAACTAAGTAATGCGTCAACTACATGTGACGAAATCGATTTTCCATTGTTGACTAAAATTTGTCGCGATTTACTTCACCAAAAAGATTACATGAATAAATTGGTTTCTAAGTCTTATCAAGATATTTTAACCACTTTAGAAAGTCGTCATTATGAACATTTAGAACAAATTGCTGAATATGTATCACGGGTTGATACTTTGCATAACAAGGCATATATTGCGAAAGAATATAAATATTGCCAACCTGAAATCGACGGAGATTCACAAAAGGCATTTGTTAATTGTAGTGGTCTTCGACACGTTTTAATTGAACATATTCAAACCAATGAAATTTATGTTGCAAATGATATTGTTTTGGGTAATAATGAGCAAAAAGGTGTTTTGCTATATGGGACAAATGCTGTGGGGAAAACTAGTTTCATTCGCGCTTTAGGAATTTCAGTAGTAATGGCACAAGCAGGTATGTTTGTTCCTTGCTCATCGTTTGTATATAAACCTTATCATGCTATTTTTTCGCGCATTTTAGGTAATGATAATTTGTTTAAGGGTCTCTCTACATTTGCCGTGGAAATGTCGGAATTACGCGTTATTTTAAAATTATCTGATGAAAATAGTTTGATATTGGGCGATGAACTGTGTTCTGGTACAGAAACGGAATCCGCATTAAGTATTTTTGTTGCCGGTTTGACAAATATGCATGAAAAACAGTCCTCTTTCATTTTTGCTACGCATTTTCACGAAATTATTCATTATAATGAAGTACAAAAATTAGATAAATTGTTTTTGAAACATATGGCTGTTCACTATGATCGCGAATTAGATGCTCTTGTTTATGATCGTAAATTAATGGATGGACCAGGAAATAGAATGTATGGTTTGGAAGTGTGTAAATCGCTTTATTTACCCGAAGAATTTTTACAACAGGCATATAGTATTCGACGCAAATATTTTCCTGATACAAAAGGAGAATTATCTCATTCCATTAGTAGATATAACGCAAGTAAAATTCGAGGTATGTGTGAACTATGTAATAAAGAACTGGGTGAAGAAATTCATCATTTACATCAACAAAAAGATGCCGACGAAGATGGATTTATTCAAACAAGTGATGGTGGCGTCGTACATAAAAATCATCCCGCAAATCTAATGTCAGTTTGTCAAGAATGTCACGACAACTATCATTCGAATCTAGAAAACGCAACATTAGTTAGAAAAAAAACCAGTAAAGGATATAAAATTGAAGGTCTTTAATGAAACTAAAGGAAGGTAAAAAGTAATCAAAAGATGAATAATAATACCGTATTTAATTTCCAAGTTGTAAACAATCTTCGCGTGGACGAAGTGTCGGATGAAATGAGTTGCTCGACATGTGATACACATGATGATTTCTCGATTATCGCAATAAGACAAGAAAACGATGCGTTTGAGGACGAAGAACTTCCCGAAAAACTCACACTTGCTGATTTGGACTCTTCGTTTCATGACAAGGGTCCTATGACACTTGCTGAATTAGAGTGTTTGTCGGATGATGACGATATGCTGTCTGAAGTCTCTACGGTGTGCTATGACGAAACTGACCATATGGAGTGGGATGGCACTAAAACCATCGGTGTTGGTGAAGTAACTCCATGCTTTAATTCAGAGGACATGAAGGAAGCACACCGACTGGGAATGAGCGTTTGTGAAATGTTTGAAATGTATCGCGAAATAAACGATCATGTTGATGAGGATAGTTACAAAAATAACTGTCCTCATGAATGGCCTCTTCATCTTTCCGGAAATGGAACATACGAAGACGAAGGGTTTTGCGAGAGTTACTATGGGTAAGTTAAAAACAAATCGAAAAAATAAAACAAAAAGAAAATAACTAAGTACTTGCTTAGTTATTTTTTTTGAATATACGAAGTTATATAGAAATTGTCTTTTGAGACTCTAATTGAACCGAACCCGGAATGTCAGTTTTATGAACATGCTTTATAATTGTGTATACAATTTCTACGTTTTTTTGATTCTTTAATTTTGAGTGTTGTTTACATAACACAGCACCTTGTTTTACTACATATTTGAAATCCTTTTTGTTTAACTCTTCGTCAAGTTTGGCAATAACATGACACGATGGAGCATTGTGAATATGAAACCATATATGATGATCTTCGGCATCATCAATAATCTCGAAATTTTCTTTTGCGTTCTTACCGATGACATATTCAACATCAATGTTGAGTTTGGGAATTGTCACTATTTTTGATAATACCATATTGAATTAATTGTTATAATAGTATTTAGTAACCATAAAATTCATTCAATTTTATTAACAATTTCCATAACATTCACCTTTGTAATAATATACATCTCGGTTTTTGATAGTAGTATCACTATAGATTGCCTTATTTTTAGGACCATTTTCATTCCCTTCTACACATTGTGTTCCACCTACTAATACACAACAATCAGTCGTTGAACATACATTTGTAGGCAATCCGTTACATTTTTCTTCTATTTTATTTAAAATATTATCTTTATTACTACAAAAACCATGAGGGTTGCCTTCTTGTATTTCTTTGGATTTTGATTCAAATGGGTAATTGTTCAAATATATCATTTCGGAATATGATGGAACATACCCTAAACCATTATATTTTACCGTACCTGGTTCATAAAAAATGGGTTTAGGGGTTACTTTATCTACAGTTAAACCTTTTGTTAATTCTGGATGATTAATCATAGAACTATGCAATGTTTCATAATCAGGTCCTGACGCAGCAGGTGTTTGTAGTATCGTGTCTTGCGGTGGAACTGGTAATGTACCTGATCCAAATGTTCCGGGTGCCGGTCGAGGGGCTAGATCAGGTTCTTCGTTTTCCATTGGTTCTTCGTTTTCCACCCCTTTTATTAATACATATGGAACTTTGTTTGCACTCTTACCATGGGAAAAATATCCATTTTTTGCGTTTAATACTCGACATCCAAACCAA